>ERZ887830.1375-NODE-1375-length-13754-cov-7.105628_pt1 | contig 13754 bp, 14 predicted proteins | sample MGYA00521101_ERZ887830 | MGnify/ENA primary metagenome ERZ887830 (study PRJEB32303, sample SAMEA104408592) | aquatic metagenome | biome: Marine water; feature: Pelagic; material: water | place: Baltic Sea | collected 2014-06-05T16:38:00 | depth 1,762 m ...
GGAGCCATAGAAATCATCGAAAACGCTTACATGCAGTAGAGCCTGACTTGTGCCCGCGGATGCGCTGCGCCATGTAAGAGCGACAGTCGTTTAGCCGGAGGTTCTAAAATGTCACTGCGTGTCGCTTTTCAGATGGATCCGATTCAGTCGGTCAACATCGATGCCGATAGCTCGTTCCGGCTGGCCGAAGAAGCGCAAGCGCGCGGGCACAGTCTGTTCTTTTACACACCGGATAAGCTGGCTTTTCAGGGGGGTAAGATCACGGCACGTGGTCACGCGATGACGGTGCAGAGGGTCAAGGGTGATCATGTTACTCTTGGGCCTGAGGAAGAGGTGGATTTGGCGGATTGGGATGTGGTTTGGCTGCGGCAGGATCCACCGTTCGACATGGGGTACATCACCACCACTCATCTTCTGGACCGCATCCATCCGAGCGCGCTCGTTGTAAATGATCCATTTTGGGTGCGCAATTATCCTGAAAAACTGCTGGTCTTGGATTTTCCACAGCTGATCCCCCCAACGATGATTGCCCGCGATCTGGCCACGTTGCGCAGTTTCAAAGAGGAGCACGGGGACATCATCCTCAAGCCGCTTTATGGCAACGGCGGGGCCGGTGTGTTTCGCCTCGGTCCGCAGGATCGCAATCTCGCCTCGTTGCACGAGCTTTTCGCCAGCATCAACAGAGAGCCGCTGATTGCGCAGAAATTCCTGCCGGCTGTGTCCAATGGTGACAAACGGGTGATTCTTGTGGATGGAGAGCCGGTAGGCGCGATCAACAGGGTCCCACAACAGGGTGAGACCCGTTCGAACATGCATGTGGGCGGCAAGGCTGTGAAATCAGAGCTGACCGACCGCGATCTAGAGATCTGTGCAGCCATTGGGCCGCTTTTGCGTGAAAAGGGACAGATTTTCGTCGGCATAGATGTGATTGGCGAGTATCTGACAGAGATCAACGTGACGTCTCCCACGGGGATTCAGGAATTGGAACGATTTGACGGCAGCAATATTGCCGCCAAAATCTGGGAGGCGATCGAAGCGCGCCGGGCGTGAGTCGTCGTCTGGCCCTGTTTAACCTCCTCGCAAAAGCCCTGTTCAAGCCGCTGCTGCGCCATCAAAAAAGCATCGCACGCGCAAGGTTTGGGTTCCTTTGGACGACCAGACTCTTGACGCGCCTGCCTGCCCATACTGCGATTATACAGGACGCAGTCTTGCCCGGCGAATGGGTCTGGTCCGGAAAGGTCAGGCATCGGGGTGTGATCCTGTATCTGCACGGCGGGGGCTATATCATGGGCAGCCCGCAAACACACCGGGCCATGGTGGCGCGGTTGTCCCGTCTGTCTGGTTTGCGCGCCTTTGTCCCTGATTACCGGCTTGCGCCAGAGCACCCCTTTCCCGCCGCGTTGCAGGACGCCCGCGTGGCTTGGGACAGGTTGCTGGCCTTGGGCTATCGCCCCGGCGAGATCGTGATTGGGGGCGACAGCGCAGGTGGTGGGTTGGCCTTGGCGCTATTGGCGCAGATATGCCAGGCGGGGCACCCTCCGAGGGCGCTGTTTGCCTTTTCGCCTTGGACTGATCTTACGTTATCCGGTGGTTCGATGACGGAAAACGCCGAGGCGGACGTGCTTTTCCCTGCGTATCGTGCAGAAGAATTGCGCGACATGATTGTCCCGTCCGAAAAAGCCGCTGATCCTGCTATGTCCCCGCTTTTTGCCAAATTTCCCTCTTGTCCTTCGGTCTTTATACAATGCTCGCAAAGTGAGATTTTACGGGATGATTCCCTTCGAATGGGCAAGAGATTGCGCGGTTTTGGGGCTGAGATGACGCTACATTGCCTGCCCGGACGCCCGCATGTGTGGCAGTTGTTCGACCGGCTTTTGCCCGAAGCCAGACAGGCGCTGCGCGAGACGGCGGCGTTCATTGTGGCAACACTTCCCGCGCCTCGGTCAAGCGATAGCTGACGGCCTCGGCTACATGAGGGCGACGCACATCCTGCTCGCCCTCCAGATCGGCAATGGTGCGCGCAACGCGAAGAACGCGGTGGTAGCCACGCGCCGACAGGCCAAACCGCTCTGCCACACGGGTGAGAAGGGCGCGGCCCTCTGCATCCGGCGTTGCCATGGCGTTAAGGACTGTGCCTTCAGCATCGGCATTGACACGGATGCCGGGGGCGTTCGCGAAACGGTTGGTCTGCACGGTGCGCGCCTGCGCGACCCGCTGCGCGACGACAACAGAGCTATCCCCCGATTCTGGCAGATCAAGGTCAGTGAAGGCGACAGGCGGCACGTCTATGCGCAGATCGAAGCGGTCCATAAGTGGGCCGGAAATGCGGCTCATGTAATCTTCGCCACAGACAGGCACACGAGCACAGGCGCGTGCAGGATCGAAAAGATAACCGCATTTACAAGGGTTAGCGGCTGCGACCAGCATGAAACGACAGGGGTACTTAACATGCGCATTGGCGCGGGCAATGACGACTTCGCCAGTCTCAATCGGTTGGCGCAGGGTTTCCAAAACGGCGCGGGGGAATTCGGGGAACTCATCCATGAACAGGACGCCGTTGTGGGCTAAAGAGATCTCGCCCGGTTTCGCACCACGCCCGCCGCCGACGATGGCAGCGATGGACGCAGTATGATGAGGCTCGCGAAAGGGACGTGTGCGGGAAATGCCACCTTCGTCCAGCAGCCCGGACAGAGAGTGGATCATCGAGGTTTCCAGCGCTTCGACGGCTGTTAGGGGCGGCAGGATACCGGGCAGGCGCGCGGCGAGCATGGATTTTCCAGACCCGGGCGTGCCAACCATCAACACGTGATGACGCCCGGCGGCCGCAATTTCCAGCGCGCGTTTGGCGCGTTCCTGCCCTTTGACATCGCGAAAATCGCGTTGGTTGGCGGGTTGAGTGACCTCGCCGGGAGTTGCGGGGGTCAGGATGCGCATTCCGGTGAAATGCTGAATCGCTTCTGCAAGCGAGGCAGGGGCGATAACGGTGGTGGCCCCGACCCAGGCGGCTTCTGCGCCGCAGGCCTTGGGGCAGAGCAGCGTGCGGTCCTCTTCGGCGGCGGCCATGGCGGCAGGAAGCGCGCCAATCACGGGAACAAGGGTGCCGTCGAGTGACAATTCCCCAAGAGCCACGGTGCCCTCGATTTCGTCACGCGGCAGAATCTCGATGGCGGCCAGCAAGGCCAGCGCAATCGGCAGATCAAAGTGAGAGCCTTCTTTTGGCATGTCGGCAGGGGAAAGGTTTACCGTGATCCGCTTTGACGGCAGCGCGATGGACATGGATGTCAGCGCGGCGCGTACTCGTTCTTTGGCCTCGCTGACCGCCTTGTCGGGCAGGCCAACAAGGGAAAAGCTGGGCAGACCGGGCGAGACGGCGCACTGCACTTCGACAATGCGCGCCTCGACACCCTCAAACGCAACCGTATAGGCCCGCGCAACCATGTATTCACTCCGTCACCACCTCATGTTGGTTAACGAAGTGCATGGAATTGGTTTAAGATTGGTAAATGGCCATGAAAGCAGGCCATGCAGCCGGGTCCGGGACGGTTTTGTTGCGACAGAATTCGTTGCAGAATCCAAATATCCGCCCGTCCAGCCGCATAAAATGCGTCACGGGATCGCCGGAATAGGGGCATTTGGTATTTTCAGAGGGTCCATCGTCAACCCGTTCGGCAAGCATAGGCGAGGGACCGGGCCATGTGCCTTGGTCATAGTCGCGGGCATACCACGGCAGGTCCGGGCCTTTGATCAGGCTCATCGCGCGCCAGCGACGAAAGGCGGGATCGGCCAGTTGTGTGTGCAAATAGGTCTTGGCGAGGCCAGTCAGAGGCAGGCCGTAGCCCGCAAACCGCGCCGCCACAGGGGCAAAAAAGACATCCGCGGCGGAATAGTCGCCACAAAGCCAAGGCCCCCCGAATTTTTCCAGTGCGTGGGTCCAGACCTGATCGATCCGCGCCACATCCGCCTTGACGGCGTCAGAAGGCATATAGCTGGTATAGGCGCAGCGCAGGTTCATCGGGCAATCGCTGCGCAGCGCGCCGTAGCCCGAATGCATTTCGGCTGCCAGATTGCGCGCCATCGCACGCGCTGACGGGTCTGCAGGCCAAATGCCCGCGTCGGGGTGGCGCGAGGCCAGTTCTTCAGCAATGGCGAGGCTATCCCAAACCACGGCACCCTCGGGCGTGATCATGGTGGGCACCGTGCGCGCGGGGTAGAGCTCGGCCATTTGATCGCCGACGTCCCGGCTGTCAAAGTCTACAAAACGCTGCTTGAACGGCAGCCCGAATTTTTCAAACAAAAGCCAGCCGCGCAGGCTCCAGCTTGAATAGGCGCGATCGCCGAGGATGAGGGTATAGGTCATAGTGCCAAGGTTATGCCTGTTGTGACATCAAGGATAACGAATGTTTCGCATGAGTTTCATCACGGAATGTGATTGATTTTGAGGCTCTGCCAGACGTCACTGCGATGGATCTCTGTCACGGACAGATTGTCGATCTTGTTGGCGAAAGCGTCATAGGCGGTGATATCCAGCGCGCGTTGCACCTGCGTCAGGATCGCGCCGAAATGGGCGACGACGATGATGTTCTGCCCGGTGTGACGGGTCACCAGACGATCTACGGCGCGCGAGACCCTCTCGCTGACCTCGTTCCACGTCTCACCTTGCGGTGCGCGCACATCGCCGGGCTGATCCCAAAAAGCGCGGATCAGATCGGGGTCGCGGGTTTCTATTTCTGTGTGATGCAGCATCTCCCACGCGCCAAAATGGATCTCTCGCAGGTCCGGATCATGGGGCAGGCGGGTGCGCGTGCCTGTAATCGCATCGGCCGTGGTCACGCAGCGGATCAGATCAGAGGAAATCACCAGCGCATCCTGTGGCAGGTGATCGGACAGGCGTGCGATTTGATCGGTGTCCGACAGATCGGCGGGCAGATCTGTCCATCCGACCATCCCTTTGGCGTGGGTCGGCCCGTGGCGCACGAAATAGAATTGAGTCATGTCATCCCCTCTGGCAGCGCACCTTTCAACACCAGCGGCAAGCCCGCTGCAACAAAGACGGCAAGATCTGCCTGCGCGGCAAGCCAATGATTCAGGCTGCCTTGTTCATCGCGAAACCGCCGTGCCAGAGCGTTCTCAGGAACGATGCCAAGGCCCACCTCGTTGGATACGGTCACCACATGACCGGGGCAGGCGTTGATCGCAGCCAGCAAAGCGTCGCGCGCCGTTGGAATATCGGCGTCCGACAGCATCTGATTGCTCAGCCACATGGTTGCGCAATCCAGCAAGACCACCTCGTCTGACCTCACGTCAGTAAAGGCACCGGCTGCGTTCATGGGGGTTTCGATCAGCCTCCACGCGCTGTCGCGCACGTTTTTGTGATCCGCGATACGGGCGCGCATTTCGTCGTCAAACGCCTGCGCTGTCGCGATATAAACCTTTGGCTTTTCAAAGCGTTCGACCAGTCTTTCGGCAAAGGAGGATTTGCCTGAACGTGTGCCCCCTAATACGATCGTTCGCTTTGGCAACATTTTGTTCACTTTCTGTGATCCGCATCCCGACTCTCTGCGTACCAATTACAACCGAGACACGTAAGGGTCTGCAAACGCGGATCGGCTAACGGGGGCAAAAAGATGGCATTGGACGGAATTTCTGACCAGAGGTTTTCACGCAAAGCGATGAAGGCGGAATTGCTTGACGCAGAGACAGAGCTGAAACTGGCCTATGCGTGGCGCGATGAGCGCGACGAACAGGCATTGCATCGGTTGATCACCGCCTACATGCGGCTGGCGATCTCGATGGCATCAAAGTTCAAGCGGTACGGTGCGCCGATGCCGGACCTGATCCAAGAGGCGTCTGTTGGCCTGATGAAAGCGGCTGACAAGTTCGACCCGGATCGTGGCCTGCGCTTTTCGACTTATGCGGTTTGGTGGATCAAGGCATCCATTCAGGACTATGTGATGCGCAATTGGTCGATGGTGCGCACCGGGTCTACCAGCAGCCAAAAGTCGTTGTTTTTCAATCTGCGCCGGGTGCAGGCACGGCTTGAACGCGAGGCGGCGGCGACGGGCGACACGTTGGACAAGCACCAGCTACGGCAGATGATTGCGGTCGAGGTCGGCGTGCCACTGCATGACGTCGAAATGATGGAGGGACGCCTGTCCGGCTCTGATTATTCGCTGAACGTCACGCAGTCTTCTGATGACGAGGGCCGCGAGTGGATCGAGACGCTGGAAGACACAGCAGAGCAGGCGGAGGCAAAGGTCGAACATCGCCGCGACACCGATAAATTGCGCGAGTGGTTGTTGTCGGCCATGTCCGAACTGAACGAACGAGAGCGGTTTATTGTGCGCGAACGCAAACTGCGCGACGATGCGAGAACGCTGGAGTGTTTGGGCAACGAGCTTGGCTTGTCCAAGGAACGTATTCGTCAGCTAGAGGCAGCGGCCTTTGCCAAAATGCGCAAAAGCCTTGAATCCAAGTCTCAGGGCGTGCACGACTTTCTCGTATGATGACACGTTTATTAGGTGTTGCCGCGATGACCCTCACGGCAACACTGGCCCACGCCGAGTCCCGCCAGATCAACAGTACAGATTTCTCTGTTTTTCAGGGGATTGATGTGGTTGTTCTGGGCGAAGTCCATGATAATCCCGCACATCACGCCTATCAGGCGGCTGCCGTCGCTGCGATCCAGCCAAAGGCGCTGGTGTTCGAAATGATCACCAACGGGCAGGCGTTGCGCATCCGCCCAGAGCATTTGCAGGACGAGGCCACGCTTGAACGCGTTCTGAATTGGGGAGAGAGCGGTTGGCCCGACTTTGCCATGTATTACCCGGTTTTCACGGCCACCGACGAGCCTGTGATATTCGGGGGTGCTGTCGACCGCGATCTTGTGCGCCAAGCCGTTTTGGATGGGGCCGCAGTAGTGTTCGGCGCCTCTGCCGATATGTTCAATCTGAACAACAATCTGGATGATGCAGAACAATCCCTGCGCGAAGCGGGCCAGATAGCGTCCCATTGCGACGCGCTGCCAGAGGCGATGCTGGGTGGTATGGTCGAGGCGCAGCGATTGCGCGATGCCTCTATGGCGCGCGCGGTTGTGGCAGCACTGGCAGAAACTGGGGGGCCTGTGGTCTTGATCACCGGAAACGGGCACGCGCGAACGGATTGGGGTGTGCCGCGTGATCTGGCGGTTGCCATGCCTGATCTGACACTTGTTTCTGTCGCCCAGTTCGAGGAAAGCCCCAGGGGCGCGGTGCCCTATGATTTCTGGCTCAAGACCGCGCCGCACGAGCGTGGTGATCCCTGCGAAGGCTTTGCCATCAGCAAATGAGGTTTTGCGCTAGCCCATTGTCCTCTTGTGATGCGGGGCCTAGAACCTAGGGGCAATAAAGAGGGCCTCGGCATGTTGGCGGGAAAACGTATTCTACTGATCATCGGTGGCGGCATCGCAGCGTTCAAATCGCTGGATCTGATCCGCCGTCTTCGCGAGCGCGGCGCAACGGTAGTGCCTGTTCTGACCCGCGCATCAGAGGAGTTTGTGACCCCCTTGTCAGTTTCGGCTCTGGCGGCGCAAAAGGTCTACCGCGATCTCTTTGATCTGACGGATGAGGCCGAGATGGGTCATATCGAATTGTCGCGCGCCGCGGACCTTGTGGTTGTTGCCCCGGCGACAGCCGACCTGATGGCCAAGATGGCCGGGGGGCATGCCAATGACCTTGCCTCGACGGTGCTGATGGCGACTGACAAGCGCGTGCTGATTGCGCCTTCGATGAATGTACGGATGTGGCAGCACCCCGCGACCCAACGTAATCTTTCGACGCTGCGCGGTGATGGTGTTTTGGTCGTCGGCCCGGACGAGGGCGCGATGGCCTGCGGTGAATACGGACCCGGTCGGATGGCCGAAGTGCCCCAGATCATTGCCAGTGTTGAGACAGCGTTGATGGACGGTCCCCTTAAGGGGCGGCATATCCTCGTGACCTCTGGCCCCACACATGAACTGATCGACCCGGTGCGCTATATTGCGAACCGATCGTCCGGTGCGCAGGGTACTGCGATTGCGCGGGCCTTGGCGGCGCTGGGCGCGAGGGTCAGCTTTGTGACCGGGCCTGCGGATGTGCCCCCGCCAGAGGGGGTCGAGGTGATCCACGTGCAGACCGCAAGGCAGATGCTGGAGGCCGTAAAGGCCCATCTGCCTGCCGACGCGGCGGTGTTTGCGGCGGCTGTTGCCGATTGGCGCATGGCAGAGGATCAGCCGCAAAAGATCAAGAAAGACGGATCCGGCGCGGTGCCAACGCTCGCCTTTGCCGAGAACCCGGATATTCTGGCGACGGTGGCGCAGATGGCCAGTGGGCGACCTAGATTGGTCGTCGGATTTGCGGCAGAGACGGATGATGTCATCGCCAATGCCACGGCCAAACGCCTGCGCAAGAGGTGCGACTGGATCGTGGCCAATGATGTCTCTGCCGAAACGGGGATCATGGGGGGCAGCGAGAACGCGGTGACCCTGATTTCAGACGCTGGCGCAGAGGCGTGGCCGCGCATGGCAAAAGGTCAGGTGGCGCAACGACTGGCTGCCAAGATTGCCGAGGCATTGATATGAGCGCGCCTGTCCTGCGCTTTGTCTGGGACGACGGGGCCGACCGCGGGCTGGGCCTGCCGTCTTATGAAACCGCCGGGGCGGCAGGGGCTGATATTCGCGCCAATCTGCCGTTGGATCTGCGCGAGACTGGTGTCACTTTGGCGAGCATGGAACGGCGCATCATTGCCACAGGTCTGCGGGTCGAGATCCCGGTTGGCTTTGAAATGCAGATCAGACCGCGCTCTGGTCTGGCGTTGAAACATGGCATCACCCTGCCAAATACGCCCGGCACCATCGATAGCGATTATCGCGGGCCTTTAGGCGTCTTGCTGGTCAATCTGGGGGCGGACCCCTACCGGATCACTCACGGGGATCGCATCGCCCAGATGATTATCGCGCCCGTTGTGCAGGCCCGGTTCGAGGTGATCGAAACGCTTGGGGACACAGCGCGGGGCGCGGGTGGCTTTGGCTCTACGGGGCGGTTCTGATGATCCTTTTTCTGACGCTTGCCGTGGGCCTTTGGGTGCTGGGGCATCATTTACGCACACCAAAACGCGCGCGCTGGATTATGATTGGGCTGCTTTATGTGCTTGTCCTGATCCTGCTGGTGGTCTTGCCCGAAACTCACGCTCTGCGCCGATCCTTGGGCGAATCCTTTGCCGAATGGGGCGCGCTTGGCGTGCTTGCGCTGGTGATCATGGGCTATCGCGCGGTTCTGGGGCGGGTCAGGTCGAGGGCGGATGTTGTGGAACGCATAGCGACGCCCGCATCCAAATCGGGCAGTTTTCAGGCGGACGAGTTGGACCGGTACGCCCGCCACATCATGCTGCGCGAGATTGGCGGACCGGGACAGAAGCGTCTGAAAGCGGCCAAGGTTCTGGTGGTCGGGGCGGGCGGGCTTGGGTCCCCGGCGTTGATGTATCTGGCCGCTGCCGGGGTGGGCACCATTGGCGTGGTTGATGACGACATTGTCGAAAGCACCAACCTGCAACGCCAAATCGCCCATACGGATGACCGGATCGGAATGCCCAAGGTGTTCTCTGCGGAACGCGCGATGAAGAGTGTGAATCCCTATGTCGAGGTGCGCCCCTATCATCGCCGTCTGACACCAGAGATCGCGCGGGATCTGATCGCGGACTATGACCTTGTGCTGGACGGCACCGATAATTTCGACACCCGCTATCTGGTGAATGACGCCTGCGTGGCGCTGGGCAAGCCTTTGATTTCCGGGGCTTTGACCCAATGGGAGGGCCAGATCAGCCTGTTTGATCCGGCCCACGGCGCGCCCTGCTATGCCTGCGTGTTTCCGCAGGCGCCGGCTGACGGGCTTGCACCGTCTTGTGCCGAGGCGGGCGTGCTTGGGCCTTTGCCCGGCGTGGTTGGCGCGATGATGGCGGTCGAGGCGGTCAAGGTGATTGTGGACGCCGGACAAGGGCTGGCAGGTCGGATGCTGATTTATGACGCGTTATATGCCGAAACGCGGGTGATCTCGCTGGAGCGACGCGTGGATTGTGCGACCTGCGGGCTGTCTTCTTGAGGGCGCGTGACCAAAATGTGCGCGACCGCGCGCTTTTACTCAGCTTTTTGTGAGGTGACGCAAGATTTGGGTGTATGTGTGGGTTTGAACGCCGATTTGCCCGGTTTTTATGGACAGTCGCCCGGTGGCGCGGTTTAGTTGACCTAGGAACATTCACTTGGGAGTGCTGTTATGAAAGCCTTTGCTCTTGCTGTGGGATTTGCCGCGGCTTTGTGTGCCACTGCTGTTACTGCCGGGGGGCATTTGCCTGATCTTGCGGGGCGGACGGTGGTTGTGGTGACCGAGAACGCCTATCCGCCTTTGCAATTCATCGAGCCCGCGAGCGGTGATGCGATTGGCTGGGAATATGATGCGATGGCAGAGATAGCCGAGCGTCTGAATATTGAAGTGGTTTATGAGAACATCAGCTGGGACGCGATGATCTCGGCGGTGTCAGAGGGCCAATATGATCTGGGCATGACTGGGATCACCATTCGCGAGGATCGCGCCGAGATGGTGGATTTCTCTGATGCCTACATGCGTTCTGAGATGGTCATGTTGGTGCGCGGTGATGAAGAGCGGTTCAGCGATGCGACCTCTTTTGCGGGGGATGAGGATCTGTTGATGGCCGCGCAACCGGGCACGACGCCGTTTTATGTGGGTGTTTACGATGTGCTGGATGGCGACGAGGCCAATCCCCGGATCAAGCTGTTCGAGACGTTTGGCGCCGGGGTGCAGGCGCTGCGGACGGGCGATGTGGATCTGGTGCTGACCTATGGCACGGCGGGCGCGGGGTATGTGGCGGCCAGTGAAGGTGGGTTGAAGATCATTGGCGAGAAACTGGGCACCGAGGATTTCGGGTTCATCTTTCCAAACGGTTCCGATCTGGTCGAGCCGATGAACGCCGCCATCGCCGCAATGCAGGACGATGGCACCATCGAGGCGCTGAACAAAAAGTGGTTCCTTGACTTCAAGATTGGCGGTTAAAGCGCTTTGATCCCTTCATCGGATCCCGAAAGCGACTTTCCCTGGTGGTTGGTTTTTGCGGGCGCGCTGGCGGGGTTTTTCCTATACCGGGTTGTCATTGACGACCTTTATGCGCAGGTGCTGTCGACGCTGATGCGGGGTGTCGGCATCACGGTTTTCGTAACCCTGATCAGCTTTTTTTCGGCCTGTCTTATCGGGCTTTTGCTGGCCACCGCGACCCTCAGCCGGTTTATCGTCTTGCGACAGGTAGCGCGGTTTTACATCGAGATCGTGCGTGGTGTGCCAATCATCGTCTTGCTGCTTTACGTGGCTTTTGTCTTTGCCCCCGCATTGGTTGCTGCGTGGAACGGGATCGCGGATACCCTTGGGTTTGATCCGATCCGCACCCGCGATTTCCCTTTGCTGTGGCGGGCGATCCTTGCGCTGACCATCGGCTATTCCGCGTTTATCGCCGAGGTGTTTCGCGCCGGATTGCAGGCGGTCGACAATGGCCAGATCGAGGCGGCCAAGTCGATTGGCCTCAACGGTTGGCAGCGGTTCCGCCACATCGTTTTTCCGCAGGCGTTCCGGATGATCCTGCCGCCGTTGGGCAATGATTTTGTGGCGATGGTCAAGGACAGTTCTCTGGTGTCTGTGCTGGGCGTCAGCGACATCACTCAGTTGGGCAAACTGACCGCAGCGGGAAATTTTCGTTATTTCGAGACTTATAATGTGGTGGCGTTGATCTATCTCATGATGACGATAAGTCTTTCAGTGGCGCTGCGTCGATTGGAACGCCATCTGCGTGGGCAGCCCTTTAAATAAAAGACACAAGCCGAAAAGACTGCTACCTGACACAGTATTGAAATGGAGGAGATCCGGATGAAAATGATTTTTGCGGCTGCTTTGCTGGCAGCGGGTCCTGTGTTCGCACAGACGGCATCAACCGACGGCGCGATGGTCTACTTTGTCTTGCCGACGGATGGCGCGACGGTGTCCAGCCCGGTTACGGTGGTCTTTGGCCTGTCCGGCATGGGCGTTGCCCCGGCTGGCACGGAAAAGGACGGCACCGGGCATCATCACCTGCTGATCGACCGCCCGCCTCTGGGCGAGGGTGAATTCGGTGCAGAAGAGTTTGAACTGGCGATCAGTTCTGACGACAATCACAAGCATTTTGGCGGCGGTCAGACCGAGACCACGCTGGACCTTGCCCCCGGTCAGCACACGTTGCAACTGGTGCTGGGGGATGCGGGCCATGTGCCCCATGATCCGGCTGTGACCTCTGGTGTGATTACAATTACCGTCGAATAGCACTGGTCTAACGCGGTGCGGCTGCCTACCTATGCGATACCGCATTGAAGGAGCCGCACCGATGACCAACGCTTTGCTGACCGACTGGACCACGCCTTTTCAGATCGCGCCCTTTGATCAGATTTCTGACGAAGACTTCGAACCTGCTTTGCAGGAGGCGCTGACACAGGCGCGCTCCGGGATTGCCAAGATCGTTTCCAATCCAGACGCGCCGACATTCGCCAATACAATCGAGGCATTGGAACTGGCCGACGAAATGCTTGGCCGGGTATTGTCGGTATTTTACAACATCGCCGGGGCTGACAGTAATCCCAAGCGCGAAGAGTTGCAGCGCGCGTTTTCGCCCAAGCTGGCGCAATATTCCTCTGAAATCACGATGAACGCTGATCTGTTCGCCCGGATCGAAGCCGTCTGGCAGGCCCGCGAGACGCTGGATCTGAACGAAGAACAGGCGCGCGTGCTGATGCTGACGCGGCGTGGTTTTGTGCGCTCTGGGGCGCAGCTGGAGGGGGACGCACGGGACCGTCTTAGCGCGGTCAAGGAACGGCTGGCGGTGCTGGGCACCCAATTCACCCAGAACCTGCTGGCGGATGAGCGGTCCTGGTTCATGGAACTGTCCGAGGCCGATCTGGAGGGCCTTCCTGCCTTTGTGGTCGCGACCGCGCGCTCTGCCGGGCAGGACAAGGGTGTCGACGGGCCGGTGATCACGCTGTCTCGCTCGCTGATCGTGCCGTTTCTGCAATTCTCGCCCCGTCGTGATCTGCGCGAGATCGCCTATAAGGCTTGGGTCGCGCGCGGTGAGAATGGCGGCGAGACCGACAACCGTGGCATCGCGGCAGAGACGCTGGCCTTGCGGCAGGAACGCGCGCAATTGCTGGGTTACGATAGCTTCGCGGCCTACAAGCTGGAAACAGAGATGGCCAAGACACCTGAGGCCGTGGAAAACCTGCTGATGCAGGTCTGGACCCCGGCCAAAGCAGCCGCAGAGGCAGATGCAGAGGTTTTGACCGCGATGATGCAGGCCGATGGGATCAACGGCGATCTGGAGCCTTGGGACTGGCGGTATTATTCGGAAAAGCGCCGCCGCGCAGAGCATGATCTGGATGAGGCAGAGCTAAAACCATATCTGCAACTGGACCGCATGATCGAGGCCGCGTTCACCTGTGCAACCCGTCTGTTTGGTCTGGCGTTCAAGCCGATTGACGTGGCCATGTACCACCCGGACGCCCGCGCGTGGGAAGTCACCCGCGACGGCGAACATCTGGCGGTGTTTGTTGGCGATTACTTTGCCCGTGGATCAAAACGCTCGGGCGCGTGGTGTTCTGCCATGCGCTCGCAGCAGCGGCTGTCGGGCGATATCCGGCCCATCGTCGTGAACGTCTGCAACTT
>ERZ887830.1384-NODE-1384-length-13667-cov-5.294446_pt1 | contig 13667 bp, 11 predicted proteins | sample MGYA00521101_ERZ887830 | MGnify/ENA primary metagenome ERZ887830 (study PRJEB32303, sample SAMEA104408592) | aquatic metagenome | biome: Marine water; feature: Pelagic; material: water | place: Baltic Sea | collected 2014-06-05T16:38:00 | depth 1,762 m ...
GCGCGCCCGCCACCTTCAACCCTATGAAAATCTGCGGAAACCGATCCATCGCCGTCATAAAGCCAAAGCCGATGGCCGCTGTCACGATCCACGTGGCAAGGTGATAGCCAAGGTTTGCCGGAATCGTGGCGCGGAACCCGAACCGCGCGCCGTTGGCTGCGAAAAACACATTGCCGGGCCCCGGACTGAAGGCCAGCGGAAACAGGAACAGGACCAGCGCGAGTGTCATCTCTATCATGTCCAAGCCTTTCGAATCGATCAGAGGGAATTGGTGCTGTGATCAGATATCCCTCGACCCGCAGGCCCATCTCGACCCGGATCCTGCTGATTTGTCCGCTGCGGCCAAATGCGCGGTCGGGTGGTCTCAATGCAATTCAGAGGCTTCCAGCGCGAATAACTCTTTCCACGCCACGAGCGCATCGCTCGTATGCCCGTGCTTTTCGGACATTTCCGCAAGGTGGCGCAGGAACTTCTTTATCCACAGGCTATAGCCAATGCCGCGCGCTGCCGAGAGACCACGTCTGGCCGCCTCAAAGGCGTCGTCAAGATGCCCGAGGTCTTCCTCGATGATCGCGCGTTGCTGCAAGATCTGGCAGGTCACCCGCACATCATCATCCTCGATGCCGATCTTTTCCGCCTTGGCCAGAGGGCCGATTGCCTCGGCGGCCCGCCCAAAGCTGCGCAGGATGGTGCCAAGAACCTCTAACGCGTAGGGCAGGATCACCCGATTATCAAACTGACGGGCCAGCGCCACCGACAGGCGCGCGCTTTCCAGCGCCTCTGACGGCGCATCAACCCCCTCAAGGCTGCGGGCAATATTGTGATACACGCGGGCTTTTTCGGCCCCTCCGGACAGATCGAGCGCCTTATACAAAAGGCGCTGGCAGTCGTCATAGCGTTTGGCATATCGCATGATCGTCGCATCCGTCGTCAGCAGATCAATCCGTGTCGACAGGTTGTCGTTTTGCTCCAGCATCTGATATCCCAAGGCGACATTTTCCCGCGCAAGGTCGTGACGCCCGCGCGAATAGCACAGAACCCCGCGAAGCGAATAAACATCCCCCGCAGCGGCCCAGCTTTTGCACCGTTTGAGACGCGACAATGCCCGCCTGCACTGATCATCGCAAAGATCAAACTGCCCGCGCCACTTGCTTTGCCAGGCCAAGGTGCGAAACGCCAAGCCTTCGACGTCGATCCGGGCCGAGCGGACGAGATGCCGTGCAAGGTCAAGCGACTTTTGCGCCTGCTCCACACTGTCAGCGCGCGACGTCCAGCGCAGGTTCCAAGCCTTGCGATTACAGAATTCTGCGGTGATGCGGTCTGCCATCGGTCTGTTCACAGCGCCAGTTTCCTGTCGCGCGCGCGCCGAAACACTGGGCTGATCTGGCGCAGGATCCATAAGGAGCCGGTGTCTGTCAAGCCGGTGTCTGTCAAGCCGGTGTCTGTCAAAATGGCGGCTCCCTTAAGCATCCGTCACCGATAAAGCCGTGGCCAATCTTTACCCGGATTGAAAATGAAACAACGAGGTACCCAGATACGGGATCGCATAGAGCCGACGCGCGCCCCGTGATCTGACAATAGCGGGCGCGATCCCCGAAATGCCAACGCTTTTGGGATGTCTTTGCGCGCCACGGACAGAAAGTTTTCCTTTTGAGTTGATGGACTTAAAAGATGTGCAACCTGAAACTGCAAATCACTTTGGGATCTTTCAAATAGCGGCGTGAATAAGCATCGGAGCCTGATTTCGGGACTGACTGACCTGCGACCGGGAAATCTGCGCAAACAGATCGGGGAATTCGCGCAAACAGACCGCCCCGATTGCAGGCCTACACCGGTTGCAGGTCTACCCCGGCCCATGGATCTGGCGCAAAACGCCCGGCAACAGATCCGGCAGATCTTCGGCAATCAGACCCACCCCGAACGACTGCGCCGCAGCCCCGTGCAGCCAGACCGCCGCTGCCGCCGCCAGAAACGGGTCTGTCCCTTGGGTGAGCAAGCCCAGCACGATCCCGCTTAACACATCGCCCGCGCCTGCGGTGGCCAGCGTCGCGGGCGCATTAGAATTGATGATCGCACGTCCGTCCGGAGCCGCGATCACCGTATCCGCCCCCTTGAGCACGACAACCGCGCCACAGCGGCGCGCGGCCTTGCGCGCCCGCGCCAGCTTGTCGCCCGAGGCATCGAACAGGCGCGCGAATTCGCCGTCATGGGGCGTCATCACGCAAGCGCCTTTTATGGCGTGCTCAAGCTGGGCCGGATCGTCCTGAAACACGCTAAGCGCATCCGCATCCAGCACCACCGCGCGCCCTGTGCCCAGCATGGCCAGCGCGCGGGCCTTGGTGGCCGCGTTCACTCCGGCGCCCGGTCCGATCAGAAAGCCCGACAGGCGTGTGTCGGCCAGCAGGTCGGTAAACTCCTGCGTCGTTGCGACGGGTTGCGCCATGATGCTGGTCAGCGCGGCGGCATAGATTGGCAGGGCCTCTTGCGGCACTGCGATTGTCGTCAACCCGGCCCCGATGCGCGCGGCGGCACGCGCCGCCATGCGCGCCGCCCCCGTCATCGGATAGCCGCCCCAGATCAGCGCATGACCGCGGGTGTATTTGTGTCCTGCCTGCTCTGGGCGTGGCAGAACATCCAGCCAAAGCGCAGGGTCATTCTCGAAGGTTTGCGGCGCGATCTGGTCAAGGACGGCATCCGGCGTGCCGATCTCTGTCACCACCACCTCGCCGCACAGCGTTCGGCCGGGCAGCAGCAAATGACCGGGTTTCTTGCGAAAAAACGTCACGGTCAGCGCGGCGGGCACGGCCCCCAGCGTCACTCCACTGTCGCCCATGACTCCGCTGGGCACATCAACCGCAACGACAGGCGCGCGCGTTGCGGCGGCGGCCAGCACCTCGGCAACAGCGCCCTCCAACGCGCGGGTCAGGCCAGAGCCAAAGAGCGCATCGACGACAAGTGCGGCCCCCTCAAGCACGTCGCAGGTCAGCGGCTCAACCGAGCCAGTCCACAGCTGCGCGTGATACGCGGCGTCGCCTTTTAACGCATCGCGCGCGCCCAGCAAGGCCAGCCGCACCTGCCATCCCGCCGCTGCAAGATGACGCGCCACGACAAAGCCATCGCCGCCGTTGTTGCCCGGACCGCACAGAACCGCGACGGCGCGCGGCGACCAGCGCCGGGTGATCTCGCGCGCGACCGAGGCGCCTGCGTTTTCCATCAAGACGACGCCCGGCGTGCCCAAGGCGATGGCAAGGCGGTCGGCTGCGTTCATTTGGCTTACGGTCAGCAGGGCTTGGTCTGAGGACATGATCTTGCGGTCTCCTGTGATGTGTCCGCCAAGAGGAAGTGAGGGTAACGGCCTAGCGGTCCGGCGGGGTCCAGTCTTTCGCGGGTTCCAAATTTTGGCGGCGCAGGCGCAAGGCAAGCCCCACCGAAACACCCACCCCGATTGCGATGGTCAGATCCGCAAAAACCGTCAGCATCAGCGTCAGTCCCAGCAGCACCCGATCCGCCACGGGGGTCTGCAGGTATCCGCGCCATTTCTGCGGCTCGCTCATGTTCCATGCGGTCAGGATCAGCAGTCCGGCCAGCGCGGGCATCGCGAGATACCCGGCAAGGGGCGCAGCCAACAGCATCACTAGCAGGATGGTGACGGCGTGAATGAGACCCGCGACAGGCGTCTTTCCCCCGGCGCGCACATTGGTCGCGGTGCGCGCGATGGCCCCGGTCGCAGGCAGGCCGCCAAACAGCGCCGTGCCGAGGTTGGCAAAGCCCTGGGCGAGGATTTCGGCGTTGGGGCGGTGATGGCCGCCGATCATCTTGTCGGCCACCATGGCCGAAAGCAGCGATTCAATGCTGGCCAGAAAGGCGATGACGATGGCCGAGGGCAGCAGTTCGATGATCCGCGCGAGGGTGATCTCGGGGAAATGCGGCATCGGCAGCGTGCTGGGCAACGCGCCAAAGCGCGAAAAAATCGTCTCGACCGGAAGGGCTGCGAGGGCCACAAGCCCCGAGGCAAGAGCGACCGCCACCACAAGCCCCGGAAACCGGGGGGCCATCCGGCGCAGAGCCACGATCATCGCCATCGCCGCAAGCCCGATCCCGACTGCATAGAGGTTGATCGTCGCTTTGCTGGCCCAGAGCGCCTCGATCTTGCCCAGAAATTCTGCCGGGACGCGATCCACCGACAGGCCAAGGAAATCGTTGATCTGGCTGGTGGCAATGATGACACCGATCCCGATGGTAAAGCCGTTGATCACAGCTTCGGGCACATAGGCCACCAGAGTGCCCGCCCGCAAATACCCTGCTGCCAGCATGATCAGCCCGGCCATGAACGTCGCCAGCACCAGCCCGTCATAGCCGTGCTCTGCGATGACCCCAAAGACCACCACGATAAAGGCCCCCGTCGGCCCGCCGATCTGCACCCGGCTGCCGCCCAGCAGCGAGATCAGGAACCCGCCCACAATCGCCGTCACCAGCCCCTTTTCCGGCCCCGCACCAGAGGCGATGGCGATGGCAAGGCTCAGTGGCAAGGCGACCATGGCCACGGTGACCCCGGCGATCAGATCACTGGTGAACTGAGCACGATCATATGTTTTCAGGGTGGTCAGAATTTTGGGTTGCATGCGATCAGTTACGCCCCCAAAGGCCAGAGATACAACTGAATATCGTTCTATCCCGGTCTTGGATACGGCTTGGATCCAGCTTGGATCCGGGATTGATTTGGCGTTGGTTTGGCATTGATTTGGCATTGATTTGGCATTGATTTGGCATGGAAACAGCCTGGGCGGTTCTGGCGAGACCCGCAGTGCAAATCGCAAAACCTGCTTGCCCCGAGTTAATCTGCGATTTGTGACAAAAACCGTTGGTTTCTCGGAGCCTATACCTATATCAAGCGGTGACGTGCCATCGGCCGACCAAATCACAGGAGTTCGTGTGTCTCTCTTTCTGATCGTTGGCCTGCCATTTCTGGGCGCGCTCTTGCCCGGCCTGATGAATTCCGCCGGACGCCAAGCCTGTGCTGGCGTGACCTTTACCGTAACGCTCGCGGCCCTTGTTGGTCTGCTGACCAACCTGCCCGCCGTGATGGCCGGAGACCTCGTGACCGCGCGGGTCGACTGGATGCCTCTGCTGGGGCTGAATTTCACGCTGATGCTGGATGGCTTGGGCTTTTTCTTTGCCTGTCTGATCCTCGGGATCGGCCTGCTGATCATCGCCTATGCGCGGTTTTATCTGTCGCGCGACGACAATATGGGCGAGTTTTTCACCTATCTGCTGTTGTTTCAGGGCGCGATGGTCGGGATTGTCCTTAGTGATAACATCCTGCTTTTGCTGATCTTCTGGGAGCTGACCTCACTGTCCTCCTTTCTGCTGATCGGCTTTTGGAAGCACCTGCCAGAGGGACGCCAAGGTGCCCGCATGGCCCTGACGGTGACGGGCATGGGGGGCCTCGCGATGATCGGCGGAATGCTGATCCTTGGGCAGATCGCGGGCAGTTATGACCTGAGCGTGATCCTGCAGAACAAGGACCTGATTCAGGCCTCGCCGCTGTATCTGCCCGCGCTGATCCTGATCCTGCTGGGCTGTTTCACCAAATCCGCACAATTCCCGTTCCATTTCTGGCTGCCACACGCCATGGCCGCGCCCACGCCGGTGTCGGCTTATCTGCACTCTGCCACCATGGTGAAGGCCGGGATTTTCCTGATGGCGCGCATTTGGCCGGTGCTGTCAGGCACGCCGGAATGGTTCGTCATCGTCACCACGGCCGGCCTGATCACCATGTGCCTTGGCGCGGTGATTGCCCTGTTCAAGCATGACCTAAAGGCGCTGCTGGCCTTTTCGACGGTCTCGCATCTGGGCCTGATTACCATGCTGTTGGGCACGGGCACGGCATTCGGGGCGATGGCGGCGGTGTTCCATATCCTGAACCACGCGACATTCAAGGCGGCGCTGTTCATGTCCGCGGGGATCATCGATCACGAGGCCCATACGCGCGATATTCGTCGCCTTGGGGGCTTGCGTCACCTGATGCCGGTCACCTTTGTCATCATGTGTCTTGCGGCCCTGTCGATGGCGGGGGTTCCGCTGCTGAACGGCTTTTTGTCCAAGGAAATGATGCTAGAGGAAACCACGCGCACCGTCCTGTTCAACGCACCTTGGCTGGTGCCCGCACTGGCCGTATTTGGGGCGCTGTTTTCCGCCGCTTATTCGTTCCGCCTGATCGGGCATGTGTTCTTTGGCCCGGTGCTCGACTACTACCCCGCCAAGCCGCATGATCCGGGCGCGGGCCTGTGGTTGCCGCCCGCGTTTCTGGTGGTGCTGGTGGTGGTGATCGGTGTCGCACCGTTTCTGGCAGAGCCTTTCGTCAAACTGGTCACCGCCTCAGTTCTGGGCGATGCGGCAGACACGCCGACGGCGCACTTCAAGATCTGGCACGGTCTGGTGCCTGCGCTGTATATGTCGATCGCTGCCGTGATCGGTGGTCTGGCCCTGCTGGCGATCTTCCGCCCCGCGCTGCGGCTGTGGGATGCCACCCCGCGCCCCGAGGCCAAGGTCCTATTCGAGGGGCTGGTCGAAGCCGTGGCGCGCCTTGCGAAAAAGCTCAACCACTCCCTGCATGATGGCGCATTCTCTCGCTACGGCGCGATCATGGTCGTCACGGTGCTGGCGGCGGGCTATTACGCTTGGACCACGGGCAGCGTCGGCCCCGCCGCCTTTGAGGTGCAGCCTGCGACGCCTGTGACCATCGCCGGATGGCTGTTGCTGGTGGTGGCCACGGTGGGCGTTGCCCTGCTGCACCGCAACCGTTTCATCGCCTTGATCCTGATCGGCATCATCGGCTTGATCATCTCGGTCGGCTTTGTGTTCTTCAGCGCGCCTGACTTGGCCATGACCCAGATCACGGTCGAGGTGGTGACGATCATCCTGCTGCTGCTGGCGCTGAATTTTCTGCCCAAGCAGACCCCTAAGGAAAGCCCCATCCTGCTGCGTCTGAGGGACAGTGCGATCGCGCTGGCCGGAGGCTTTGCCACCATGGCGCTGACCTATCACTACCTGCTGCGCGACAGCATCCTGCCCTCGATATCAGAGTTCCACCTCGCCAATTCCTACAAGGGCGGCGGTGGCACAAATGTGGTCAACGTGACACTGGTCGATTTCCGCGGCTTTGACACCTATGGCGAAATTATCGTGCTGGGCATCGCCGCGCTGCTGATCTACGCGCTGACAGAGGCGCTGCTGTCCAGCCCGGTGCGCGCGCGCCTGCTGAACCGCACGCCGGACCAGCCCCGCGCGGGCGACATGCACCCGATGATGATGGTGGTGCTGACGCGGGTGATAATGCCTGTGGTGCTGCTGGTCGGGTTTTTCATCTTCCTGCGCGGCCACAATGAACCGGGCGGCGGATTTATCGCGGGTCTGGTCGTGTCGATTGCGGTTGTGATGCAATATATGGCCAGCGGATTTGCATGGGCCACGGCGCGGCTGCGCTATCCCTATCACGGCATCATTGGTGTGGGGGTTCTGACGGCGGGCCTGACGGGCATCGGGTCGTGGTTCTTTGGCAAGCCTTTCCTGACCTCTGATTTCACCTATGTGCGCATCCCGCCGTTTGAGAAGTTCGAACTGGCCACGGCAATGGCTTTTGATATCGGGGTGTTTCTGGCCGTCGTGGGCGCGGTGATGCTGTCGCTGGATGGGTTTGCACGGCTGGCCCGGCGCGCCCATGTGGAGCCAAGCGAGCATCCCATGGACATCGATCCCTCGCGGGACGAAATGCTGACAGAGTCCATCACTCTCAATTCTGCCGCAAAACAGGGAGAGCTGTAACATGGAACTGCTTGTTGCCTCTGCCATCGGCATTCTGACCGCCTCCGGGATCTACCTTGTGCTGCGCCTGCGCACGTTTCCGGTGATCCTTGGGGTTTCGCTGCTGACCTATGCGGTGAACACCTTTCTATTTGCCTCTGGGCGTCTGACGGTTGGCTCTGCCCCGATCCTGCGGGACGGGGTGAGCGACTATGCCGACCCCCTGCCACAGGCGCTGGTGCTGACCGCCATCGTGATCTCTTTCGGGATGACGGCCGTGGTGGTGATGATTTCGCTGGGGGCCTACCTTGGGTCGGATGACGACCATGTGGATGACCCTGTCGAGCCTGACCCCGAGACTAAGCCAGATTCTCAAGCAGACACTCAGGCAGACACTCAGGCAGACACTCAGGCAGACAATCAGCCAGATACTCAGCCAGATACTCAGGCCGGAGGCACGGCATGACCCATTGGATCATCCTTCCCGTCGTCCTTCCGGCGATCCTTGCGCCCTTTATCATCCTTGCTGCGCGCTATCATATCGGTATCCAGCGGGTGTTTTCAGTGGTGGGCGTCTTTGCCTTGGCGATCATCGCGGCGGGACTGGCGTGGCAGGCCTCTGACGGCACCGTCACGCTGTACCAGCTTGGTGACTGGGCCGCGCCCTTTGGCATCGTGCTGGTGGGGGACCGCCTGTCGACGCTGATGGTGCTGCTGACGGCGGTGCTGGCGTTTTTCGTACTGTTGTTTGCTATTGGATCCGGCTGGGACAACCGGGGGCGGCATTTTCATGCGCTGTTCCAGTTTCAGATTATGGGGATCATGGGCGCGTTCCTGACCGGAGACCTCTTTAACCTGTTCGTGTTCTTCGAGGTGCTGCTGATCGCCTCATACGGGCTGATGATCCATTCTGGCGGCGACACGCGGCTGCGGGCGGGCGTGCAATATGTGCTGTTCAACCTGCTGGGCTCGACCCTGTTCCTCTTTGCGCTTGGCGCGATTTATGCCGAGACAGGCACTCTGAACATGGCCGATCTCGCGCAGCGTGTGACCCAGATTGACCCCGCCGAAACCGTTGGCATCCGGATCGCTGCCGTGCTGCTGCTGCTGGTCTTTGCAATCAAGGCTGCCGTTGTGCCGCTGCATTTTTGGCTGCCCTCCAGCTATGCCGAGGCCCCCGCCCCCGTTGCGGCGCTGTTCGCGATCATGACCAAAGTGGGGGCCTATGCGATCATCCGCGTCTACACGATGGTCTTCCCGCCCGATCTGGAGGTTACCGCCGGGTTGCATGGCCAGTGGTTGCTGCCTGCGGCCCTGATCTCGCTCGCTCTGGGGGCCATCGGCGTGCTGGGCGCGAAAAAGCTGGACCGTCTGGTCGCCTTTGCAGTCATCGGCTCGATGGGGATGGTGATGGTGGCGATCTCGCTGTTCACGCCGGTCTCTATCGCGGCGGCGCTGTATTACATGGTGCATTCCACCTTGGCGGGCGCGGTGCTGTTCCTGATCGTGGATCTGGTGCGATCTGGTCGGGGTAACGTTCAACTGATCCCCGCCCCGCCCGTGGCCGGGGCTGCGTTGACGGCGGCGCTGTTCTTTGTCGGGGCCATCGCCATGGCGGGCCTGCCACCCCTGTCCGGGTTCATCGGCAAGTTGTTGATTCTGAACGCCTCGTTCGACAATGGTGCGGCTGTCTGGGTCTGGGCAGTTGTGCTGATCGCAAGCCTTGTCAGCATCGTCGGGTTCTCGCGCGCGGGCAGCATCGTGTTCTGGAAGGCGCAAAGTGTCGCGCGCCCCGAGGACGAGGCTCTGCCCGACCGCCCCGCCACCCTGTCCTATGTGGCCGTTGGCGGGCTGGTGGCCTTGCTGATCGCCCACACGGTCTTTGCCGGACAGGTCCACCGCTATACCACAGCGATCTCAGCGCAATTGTTCGCCCCGGACGCCTATTTTTCGACCGTGCTGGACACGCCGGGCAAGATGAGCACGCCAAAGGAGGGATACTGACGTGACCAAAGCGTATAACTGGCTGTTTCCCCACCCGATCCTGACCCTGCTTCTGGCCTTTGTCTGGGTGTTGCTGCAAAATGAGGTGACGGCAGGCATGGCCGTCTTTGGCCTGATCCTTGGCATCATCATCCCACGGGCCACGGCTGTCTGGTGGCCAGACCGGCCCAGCCAATTCAAGGGCCGGCGGATGCTGGCCTATATGTTGCTGGTGATGTGGGATATCGTCATCGCTAACGTGCAGGTCGCGTGGATCGTACTGACCCGGCCAAACGCCCGGCTGCGCCCAGCATGGATCACCGTGCCGATCGATCTGCGCCAACCAGAGGCGATCACCATCCTGGCCGGCACGATCACCCTGACACCGGGCACCCTGTCCGCCGACCTGTCAGATAGCGGTCACAGCCTGCTGATCCACGCGCTTGACGCCGCCGACCCGGACGCCATCCGCGACGAGATCAAGACCCGCTACGAGCGCCGCCTGAAGGAGATTTTCGCATGAGCCTTGCCCGCGAATTCATGGATATGGCTATCTTTCTGGCCTTTATCATCGTCGGCCTCGCACAGGTTCTGGCCATGATCCGCCTTGTGATCGGCCCCGGAACGGTCGACCGCATCCTTGCGCTGGATACGATGGTGATCAATGCCATCGGGCTTATCGTGCTGCTGGGCGTGTCGCAAGGCACCCGCATCTATTTCGAGGTGACGCTGATTTTTGCCATGTTCGGCTTTGTGTCCACCGTCGCCTATGCGCGCTATGTCCTTCGCGGAGATATCATCGAATGACCCTTGAAATCCTCGCCCCTTATGTGATCGGCCTGTGCCTTCTGTTTGGGGCGGTCTTTATGTTGATCGGCTCAATTGCCCTGCTGCGTTTCAAGGACACGATGACCCGGTTGCATGGTCCCACCAAGGCCAGCACCCTTGGGGTCGGCGCGCTGCTGTTTGGCTCGATGCTGTATTCCGAAGTATTCGGAGCAGGCTGGTCGATCCATGAGATCCTGATCATCGCCTTCCTGTTCGTGACGGCACCAATTGCCGCCAATTTCCTTGCAAAAGTCGCGATCCACAAGGGCACCTGCGAGACACCGCCCAAGCCCAGCAGTGACACCACATGGGCCACGCTCAAGGCGCCAGAGGATGACAGCGATGGGGCGCAGGCCAAACAAGGCTGACCTGCGCTCTTATTCCTCTTTCCCCGCAAACAGAGACCCAACCGGGATGCCGCGCAGCCCAGCAGGTTCGTCGCGCACCAGAAACAGCGCATCCAGCCCCTGCTCTTGTGCCAAAATCGTGCCACCCTGCGCGCCCAGCACCATCAGGGCTGTGGCCCATGCATCCGCCAGCGCGCAGTTGCGCGCTACCACTGTGACCGAGGCGGGCGAGGTCATCAGGGGTGCTCCCCGGCGCGGGTCCATCGTGTGCGAAAGGTGCCGCCCCTGCACCTCGACCCAGTGGCGATAATCGCCAGAGGTGGCCACGGCGGCATTTTCCAGCGCCAGCACGGAAAAGGGCGCGCGTTGTTCCCGGTCGGGGGCCTCGACCGCAATGGTCCAGGGTGTGCCGTTGGGACGCAGGCCGAGGGCGCGCATCTCTCCGTCAATGCCCAGCAGTCCGGCAGAGATACCAAATTCGGCGAGCGTATCTGTAAGGCAATCAACGCCGTATCCCTTGGCAATGCCGTTCAGATCCAGCGTCACGGCGGCGTGTTTGCAAACGTAGCCCGCCGCCCTGTCCAGTTCCAGCGCGGCACCTGCGGGGTCGCGAGACACAGCCAGTGACGCGCGGATCTGCGCCGCGTCTGCCCGATCCGGGCCAAAGCCCCAGGCCGTCACCACATCGCCCATGCAGATGTCAAATGCCCCTTCAGAGGCACGACCCACCTCGAGCCCCATTGCGATCACTTCGAGCATTGGGGCAGGCAGCGCCACCCATTCCCCGACCGGGGCCGCGTTGAGGCGCATCAAGGCGCTGTCCGGCGTCCACGTGGACATCTGCGCGTCCACCGCCCCGACAGCTGCCTGCAACGCGGCTTGGACCGGGGCGGGATCGACGTCTGCATAGAACAGCGCCGACCAGCGCGTGCCCATGGTCGCACCATTCAGCGCATGGCGCATCGGGTCAGTAGACATCTTCAACATAGCGCCCCTCTGCCTTAAGCGCCGCCGGTGTCAAGCCCGAGGGGCGCCAGAATATCGGTCAATGCCTCTGTCACGCCCGTGGCCATGCCGCGCCCACCACAGACCATGACGCGCGCGCCCTCGCGGATCAGCCGCGAGACCTCGTGCGCCTCGGCGCGCAGGGCGTCCTGCACATAGCCCGCCTTGGGACCGCGCGACACCGCCGTCTTTATCCCGGTCAGATGCCCCGTGCGCTGCCAGCCTTCAAGATCCGGCCCATAGAGAAAGTCGTTTTGCAAATGGCGCATCCCAAAGAACAGATGGATCGGGCGCTGACGGGTATTGCCCCGGATCACCCCCGCCAGAGGTCCGATCCCCGTGCCCGCCCCGATCAGGATCAGCGGCACGCGCGCGCGGCCCTGTTTGAACCCCGGATTGGGACGCAGAAACGCTTTGACGCTGTCGCCCGGAGCAAGCTGTGTCAACAGCGCCGAGCACAGCCCGCCAGGGTGGCGCTTGACGACGATCTCGACAAATCCGTCGCCCCGCGCCGAGGCCAGCGAATAGAGACGCGGGATCGCAGAGCCTTCTGGCACAATGCCCAGCAGATCACCCGCCTCAAACCGGGCAAAGCCTTGGCCGCCAGCCTTTGCCAGAGCGTCACGCGCGGCAGGGCAAAGCGCAGAATGGCCGTGGGGGCCTGCATCTCTGCGCCATAATCGCGACGCGACACAAGGGTCAGCGGTTGCGTGGCGGGTGCCACGGGCTGGTGGGCGAGGTCAAGCGTGATCCCAAGGGCAGCCCCCAGCAGACGACCCCAGCGCGCGAAATCCTGCGCAGACTGGCGGTCGATGGTGTCAAAGGGCATCAGCATGGCCCAACCCTGCGCCTCGGCTGCCGCCTGAACCCTTTGGGCATAGGCACAATAGGCCGGATAGCCGCGATCGCCGAACCCAAGCACCGCTATGGATGCGGATGGGGATCGGGGTGCAGATAGCGGCGGGCCCGAGGCCGCCAGACCATCCAGAAAGCCCTTGGCAGAGGCAGGCGCGTCGCCGTCGCCGTAAGTGGCAGCCAGCACGATAAACCGCTGCGCCTTGGCAAACCGCGCCGGATCAAAGCCCGTCATAGGGGCGACATGCACTTTTTGCCCCGCCGCGCGCAGCGCCTGATGCAAGGTCGCCGCAAAGCCCCATGTACTGCCGCCTTCGCTGCCGACCAGCAGGATCGTTTCGGCCCTTGCTGCGGCGTGATTGCCACTGATGATTGAACGGATACGCGGCCTGCTGCGCCGTGCGGCCAGCCAGACAAGCGTGCCCGTCACGCCCAGAACCGGCACTCCCAGCGCCATAAGCCCCAGAACCAGTGCCAGAACCGGCCCAAACAGACCCGCGCCCTGCCCACCACCCTGGCCGGTGTGCAGCATAGAAATCGTTTCTGACAGACGCTCGCCCGCCGTCAGATCAGCCCAACTCAGGACAGCGCCAGAGCCTTGGTCCAGATATCCGGTGCCCAGATCGGTCTTTAGCGTGAACACATCGCTCGCATCCCCCTCATAAGGAAAGTTGAGCGCGCGCAGATCCGCAACCGGGGTCTGGGTCAGCCGCTTTATGCTGGTGAGGGGCACGCCTGTCTCACCACTCACCTCGGAGGGAAACGCCGGGGCAGAGTCGGTGACAGGCAAAAGCTCGAACGTCGAGGCCGACATCCACAGGGCCGTGACAGAAGACAGGGCCAGCC
>ERZ887830.1391-NODE-1391-length-13621-cov-10.782029_pt1 | contig 13621 bp, 14 predicted proteins | sample MGYA00521101_ERZ887830 | MGnify/ENA primary metagenome ERZ887830 (study PRJEB32303, sample SAMEA104408592) | aquatic metagenome | biome: Marine water; feature: Pelagic; material: water | place: Baltic Sea | collected 2014-06-05T16:38:00 | depth 1,762 m ...
ATCTCTCCAAGGGTCTTAATTTTAATAAAGATTTTAGGCAACTTTTTTTTAATATTTTAATTTATAGCTATTTAGATAATTGATACCTGTCAAAAATCTTATAAATAATTATTTAGAAATTTTGGTTTCTGAGAGAAATTTATCAAAGAACTCATTAATTAGTTATAAAAATGATCTATATCAATTTCATAATTTTTATATAAAAAATTCTGATCAAAATTATAATTTAGTTATAAGTCAATATATCCAAAATTTAAGAGCTACAAATATTCAAAATGCTTCAATCAACAGAAAACTCTCTTCTTTGAGAGGATTTACTAGATTTATTGATGGAGATGGTCTTATTGATCAAATTGATTACTCCGTATTCGAGCTTTTAAAAAGAGACAAAAAAATACCTAAAGCCATTAGTCACAGCGAGATAAATTTCCTATTAGAAAATTTAAATTCTCCAGATAATAAAAAGTATTTTGTCTATTTTGTATTAGTTGAATTACTCTATTTTTCTGGTCTAAGAATTTCTGAAGCCCTATCCCTCAAATGGTCAGATATCAATTTCAAAGAACTCTCTTTCTATATTGTAGGTAAAAGCATGAAAGAGAGAAAGTGCTATTTTAATAAAAGTCTTTCTCAAAAATTTTTAATGATTGTACCTGATAATATCGATACTTTTATATTTAAATATAATAATTATATTATAACCCCACGTAAATTTAATTCATTTTTATCAAAAATGTATTCAAAAGGTTACATCAATATAAAAATATCCTCTCATATATTCAGACATAGTTTTGCTACAACATTAATGGAAAATGGGGCTGATATAAGACATATTCAAAAGCTGCTAGGCCATTCTAGCATTTCAACAACTGAAATTTATACAAAAGTAGTTAAAAATAAGAAAAAATCTATTTTAGAGTCTTATCATCCTCTTAAAAATAAATTATAGTTCGATATGTTTTTTTTAGACTTTGAAGATAAATTAGAAAAGTTAGACGCACAAAAAAAATTATTAATTGAGTCTTCTAAATCAGGTAAATCAAATAATTCATCTAAAATTAAGAAACTAGAAGAGAAAGAAATCAAAGAGTTAAATAATATTTATAGTAATTTATCTTCCTGGCAGATTGTTAAAATTGCTAGGCATCCTAAAAGACCAAAAACACTAGACTATATAAACAATGTATTTAGTGATTTTACTTATTTATCCGGAGACAGACTTTATTCCGAGGATAAATCGATTGTAAGTGGTATTGGTAAAATAGGTAAAATGTCTTTTATGATCTTAGGTAATGAAAAAGGTCATGATATGGAAAGTAGAATATCTTATAACTTTGGTATGGCCAAACCTGAGGGTTACCGAAAATCTCAAAGAATTATGAAACTTGCGGAAAAATTTCAATTACCATTAGTATGTTTTATTGATACATCTGGTGCTTATCCAGGTAAGGAAGCTGAAGAAAGAGGACAGGCTGAAGCAATAGCAAAATCGATGCAGATCTCCCTTAATTTAAAAACTCCTTGTATTTCTATTATTATTGGAGAGGGCGGTTCGGGTGGGGCTATAGCTTTAGGTGCCAGCGATAAAGTATTAATGTTAAGCAACTCTATTTATTCAGTTATTTCACCAGAAGGGTGTTCTTCAATTTTATGGAAATCTTCCAAATATTCTGAAACAGCAGCAAATTCCCTAAAAATTACTGCTAAAGATTGTTTAAAGTTAAAAATCATTGATGAGATAATTTATGAACCAATTGGTGGTGCTCATAGAAACACAGAAATTTTATGTGATAAAATTAAAGAAAGTATTCTTAAAAATTATAAATCACTAAAGCTAGTTAATTATAGTGATTTAAGAGATCAAAGAAATAAAAGATATTTAGATTATATTATTTAAAATAATCATTTATTTGCCATGACATTGTTTATATTTTTTTCCTGACCCACAAGGGCAGGGGTCGTTTCTACCAATTTTTTTTTCAATTAAATTCTGATCAGTTTTTTTTTCTTCCGTTGGGCCAATTCTAAATTTTAAATTATTTGAAATAAGAACAATGTCTTCCTGAATTTTATAAATTAGATTATTGAAAGAGTTAAAAGCTCCTTTTTTAAATTCATTAATCGGATCCTTTCCAGCATTGCCACTAAAAGCCACGGATTGTCTAATATTGCTTAATTCCTGTATTTGATTTTGCCAATTTTTATCTACTGTCATTAAAGCAACTTGTTTCATTAAAACTAAATAATTTTCTTTATGTTCGTTATATTGAACTAATTTATTTTTTTTCAATTCTTCAATTATCTCATTTATACTTGAATTATAATTAGTGTTTATAAGTGGAAGTTTTTTAGTAAATTCTATTTTTATTTCTTCTTCATCCCAGATATTTTCAAAAAATTCATTCTCTACCTCATTAAGAAAATCAAATAAATCACCTTCGATGATATCCTCTCTTTTAGAGTAGATTATTTCTCTTTGCTTATTAATAATGTTATCAAACTCAATTAATTGTTTTCTAATATCAAAGTTATGCCCTTCAACTCTTTTTTGCGCTCTTTCAATAGATGATGTCAACCACTTGTGTTCAATAACTTCGCCTTTTTTTAATCCAAGTGAGGATAGCATTGTCTGTAATTTTTCTGATCCAAATATTCTCATGAGATCATCTTCTAATGATACGAAAAATATGCTTTCTCCAGGGTCACCTTGCCTACCAGAACGTCCTCTTAATTGATTATCTATCCTTCTACTTTCATGTCTTTCTGTACCAACTATACTTAACCCACCAGAGGCAATGACTTTACTGTAATCATCTCTATTAAAGTTTTCTTTGTCAAATTCTGGATTACCACCTAGTTTTATATCTGTTCCTCTTCCTGCCATATTTGTTGCAACAGTTATTTGATTTGGCTTCCCTGCTTGTGCAATAATAGTAGCCTCATTTTCGTGGTTCTTTGCATTTAAAACATTATGAGTAATTCCATTTTTTGTCAGTAATTCTGAAATTAACTCCGATTTTTGAATAGAAGTTGTACCAATCAATACTGGCTGAGATTTCTCTTTTTTCTTTTTAACTAATGAAACTATAGCTTCATATTTTTCCTCTGGAGTTTTAAATATTTGATCATTGAGATCCTTTCTTATCAATTTTTTATTTGTAGGTATTTCAATTACTTCTAAACCATAAATTGTATTGAATTCTTCTGCTTCAGTTACAGCGGTACCAGTCATTCCTGATAGTAAATCGTATTTCTTAAAATAATTTTGAAAAGTTATGCTAGCTAAAGTTGTACTTTCTGGTTGGATTGTCAGGTTTTCCTTAGCTTCGATCGACTGATGCAGACCTTCTCCATATCTTCTACCTTCTGATAATCTTCCAGAAAATTCATCGATAATGACGATTTGATTATTTCTAACAACATAATCTTTATCTAATTTAAAAATAAATCTAGCCTTTAAAGACTGATTGATAATTTGGTAGGCCTCCAGATTTTGACTGTCAAATAAATTATCTCCTTTAAGTAAATTGATTTTTTTTAAGTTGAATTCTATTTTTTTAATACCTTCATCATTGAGCAATACATTTTTTCTTTCCTCATTTATTTCAACATCTGACGTTTCTAAGTTTTCAGTTAATTTATAACAAATTTGAAACATTTTGATTGGTGTCTCTACTTGACCAGATATCCCTAAAGGAGATCTAGCTTCATCAATTAAGACTGAATCGGCTTCATCTATAATCGCTCTATCATGTTTCTTTTGAATTTTTGGTGTTTCTATGGAACGTAAATTATCCCTTAAGAAATCAAAGCAAAATTCATTATTGTTTCCATAAACAATATCTGATTGATATGCGCCAATCTTTTCATCCAAACTCATTTCGTTCTGAATATAAGTATTTGACATTCCTAAAAAATTATAAATAGGATTCATCCATTCTGAGTCTCTTTTAGCTAAATAATCATTAACGGTAATTAAATGAGTTTGATTATTAGATAAGTAATTTAAAAATGCTGGAATTGTTGCTGCTAAAGTTTTTCCTTCACCTGTTTTCATTTCAGTGACTTTTCCAAAATATAAACAAATCCCAACAATTACTTGTGAGTCATAGTGCTTTAACTGTATTGTTCGTTTTGATACTTCTTTTACTAATGATACAGCTGTTATAATATCACTCTCAGAAATTTCATTACTATCATTATTGGAATAAAGAGCTTTTAGTTCCTTTGCTTTATTTTTGATTTCATCGTCATTTAGCTTCGATATTTCATCATCAAGATCATTACTAGGATTAACAAATCTAATGCGAATATCCTCTATCTTTTTAGAATTTTTATTATTATTTAAAAATTTTGATATTTGTTGAAACATGTATCTAAATAATTACACTATCAAAAAACTATTTCCATGACGAAATTGTAGTTATCTCGTATTCTATAGGCATAAATTTTTTATTTTTCTCAAGCGCTTTAAAAATATTTTCAATTTTGACTAAAAGCCCTCTATTAAATTTAGGTTTAGGTGTGATAAAATTACTAATTCCTAAGCTTTTTAAATCATATCTAAGGTTCTTTAAGCTTTGATAATTAACTTCCAATAAGTCGTTTGTAGCAACTATTTCTTTAAATTTATTTGAATCTAGATCTTTTATAAGTGTCTGAGTGTTGATAAAAGGTCCAAACCTCTGGTATGCACCACTAAATAGGTATTCATCAATTTCAATAAATGTTTTTTCTAAAGTCCTAAAACTAGAGTCATTTAATAAATTCATTAGTAATAAACCATTTTTAGACAATAAATTATTTAAAATCTTTAGGTAAATATTTGGATTAACGGAAAGTTCCATACCTAGAGCAAAATTTGAAATGATTAAATCATACTCATTTGTTTCCTTGGCTAAGTCCTCTATATAAATAGACTTATGCTTATTATTAATTACTTGAATATCTTTATTGTCAATACCAGGTTGAATTACAAGGATTTTAGAAAATTTTATTTTTATTAAATTCAGAACATTTAATAAATTTTTTTGCCCATAACTAGATAAAAAATTATCATTTTTATAATAGAGTTCTCTTAATATTATTTTTTTTAAATCTGTCAAAATTTTGATCCTGTGCTAAATTAAATATCATGTTATCTCGTTTTAATTTAGATGTTAAGAGAATGTATTATTATGACGATCAAGATAAATTCAATATAGAATTTACCGCTCTATCCGATCATACTAACGAAAAGGAATTATTGTTTGATATTACTGAATCTCAAATATTACTTGTTTTAAAAGGCCCTCTAAAGATTAGTTTAACTAATGGATCCACATCTAAAGTTGCTATACTTCATAACTATCAAAGTATTTCACTTATAATTGGAGACAAAATTCTTATTTCTTCTAATAAAGATAAATTAGCAAACTTTAAGTTTTATAAATATACTAAGACTGAATGAAATTAGCTTTAATTCAGTTAACTGTTGAAAATGATATAAATGAAAATTTTACTAAAGTTAAAAAGTTTTTAAATGAAGCTAGTACAAATAAGCCTGATTTTATTCTTTTACCAGAATGTTTTCTTTTTCTCTCAAATAATAAGGATGAGATAATTAAAAATGCACTCCCAATTGACAATATCTATATGCACTACTTTAAGCAATTCGCTAGAGATAATAAAGTTTTGCTACTGTTAGGTTCTCTAGCCACTAGAAATGATGATAAAATTTATAATTGTTCTTTCTTAGTAAATGATGAAGGCGTAGTAATTTCATCTTATAACAAAATCCATATGTTTGATGTAAAATTGAAAAATGGTGAACATTATAATGAGAGTGAAACTTTTAACACTGGTGAAGATATAAGTTTGGTCAAACTCAAAGAGAAAATACTAGGACATTCTATTTGTTACGATCTAAGATTCCCAAAACTTTACAGAGTGCTTGCAAAAAATGGTGCTAATATAATTGTTGCTCCTTCAGCTTTTACTTTAAGTACTGGAAAAAAACATTGGCATACGCTTGTCAGAGCTAGAGCTATTGAGAATGGAGTATTTATGATTGCTCCCAATCAGTGGGGAACAAATAGAAATAATAGATCAACTTATGGGCATAGTCTTGTTGTTGATCCTTGGGGAGATGTGATTGCCGATGGTCTTCAGGGAGAGAAAATAATTTTTTGTGAAATTAATCTAAAAAATTGTCATGAAGCTCAAACTTCAATCCCAACCCTTAATCATGATGAAAATTTTGAAGAAAAAATTGATAAAAAATTTAATATTATTATAAATTAAAATTATGATACTTTTTGATCTTAAGTGCGACTCAGAGCATATATTTGAAGCATGGTTTGACGATTCAGATTCTTTTAAAAGCCAATTAAAAAATAAATTAATTTCATGTCCATTTTGTGATTCAACTAAAATTTTTAAATCTATAATGTCACCTAACGTAGTTTCAAAATCAAATAGCTCAAATAAAATAAGAAGTACTATTCAAAAGGACATAAACTTGCAAAAAAGCTATATGGATAAACTTAAAAAAGAAATTGAAAAAAAGTTTGAATATGTTGGCAAGAAGTTTCCTAACGAAGCCAGAAAAATTCACTATGGAGAAGTTGCTGATAAGCCAATTTATGGTGAAGCTACAGAAAGTGAAGTAACTGATTTACTGGATGAGGGTATTGATTTGGTAAAGTTACCTAAATCTTTTAATAAAAAAAAGAAAAATTAATTTTCAACAGCAGATATATAGTTTATGGACTGAATATTTGAAAAATTAAAATTTTTGAACAAAGGATTATATTTTAATCCAGTCACATCAATGATATTAAAATTATTATCTTCACATAATTTCTCTAATTCCTCAATTGGCATTAAGAGGTCGTATTCGTGTGTATTTTTTGGAAGTAATTTAAAGATGTTTTCAGCAAGTCCTATTGCAAATATTTTCGAAATTATATTTTTATTTATTGTTGACATAAATAAAATACCTTTATTTTTTAAAGTTTTTTTTATTAACTTAAAAAGTTTTTTCTTATCATCTAAATGCTCCATTACCTCAAAACAAAAGATATAATCAAAATAATTTTTTGGGATTGTCTCTAAATATTGATAAAGGTCTGCTTTGACTAGTTTTAGTTTTTTATGTTTTTTAACCTTAAAGTTATCAATCGTATCAACTCCTGAGCAATCTGCACCAATATCAGCAAATATTTCTATAAATTCACCAGTTCCTGTTCCAATATCTAATATCTTTTTATTTTTAAAATTTACCTCAAATGAATCTTTATTTTTACTTAACATGATTTTTTTCATATATTGATACCTGATTGGTATCATCAGTTTAAGTGGCTGATAGTATTTTTCTTTATCTGTAGACATGAATTATTTACTTACATAAACTTATATATATATTACCCTAAAATATGAAAGTTAAAGTTTTAAAATTTGGTGGATCCTCAGTGGGTTCTATTGAAGCAATTAAGAGGTCAGCTTCAATTATTTCAAAGTGGTCAAAAAAACACAAATTGGTTGTAGTTTTGTCAGCTATGTATGGTGAAACTGATAAGTTAATTAAACTCGCTAAATCCTTTTCTAAAAACCCTAATCCTTCAGATTACGACATCGCACTTTCATCTGGAGAGACTGTGTCTTGCGCTTTGATGTCAATACATCTTAATTCCATTAAATTTAAATCTAAAGCTATCATGGGTTGGCAGATTCCGATTAATACATCTGATGATTTTAATAAAGCTAGAATTTTATCTGTAAATAATGAAAAAATTTATGATGAATTTAAAAAATATGATATTTTGATTGTACCCGGCTTCCAAGGTGTTGATAAAAATTTCAATATAACTACTTTGGGTCGAGGTGGCTCTGACACTAGCGCTGTTGCCATAGCTTCTTCTCTAAAAGTGGAGTGTGTCATTTATACAGATGTAGAAGGTGTCTATACAACAGATCCTAACTTGGTTCCAAAAGCAAAAAAAATACCTAAAATATCCTATGAAGAAATGCTTGAATTAGCATCTCAAGGAGCTAAAGTTCTTCAAACTAGATCAGTAGAATTAGCTATGAGAAAAAAAACCAAATTAAGTGTCAGATCTTCAATTAAACCAAGTGCATCTGGAACAGTTATTACTGATGAAAACAATGTATTAGAAAATAATACAGTAAGTGGTATAGCTTTTTCTAGGGACGAAGCAAAAATTACATTGTCAAAAGTTTTAGATAAACCTGGTGTATCTTCCAAAATTTTTGGACCGCTAGCAAAAGGAAACGTTAATGTAGATATGATTTTACAAAATATTTCTCAAGATGGAAAATACGCAAATCTATCATTTACTTTACCTAGACAAGATATTGATAAAGCTATTAAAATAATTAAAAGAGAAAAAACTAATATTGGTTATAAAAAAATGCAGTATTCAACAGATATTGCAAAATTATCAGTTGTTGGTGTTGGTATGAGATCACATGCAGGAGTTGCCCAGACTTTATTTGACACCTTAGGCAATAATAATATTAATATACATCTGATAACAACATCTGAAATAAAGATAAGTGTTCTTATTAGTGAATTGCATTTAGAAACAGCCGTTAAAATATTGCATAAAGCATATAATCTACATAAATAATTGCTGAAACCTTCTTATATTAAAGAAGCTAGAGAAAAAAAAGGCTTATCAATCTATGATGTTGCATCAAGGCTAAGACTTAACCATCTAATTATTAAAAATATAGAGGAGGGTGTGGATTTAACAGGTGTATATGCCTCGTATGAAATTTCTTATAAAAAATCAATTTATAAATTGTTGGGTATAAAAATCCCTAAAAGTGAAAAAAAAATTTATTCCTTAAATAATAATCTTCAAATCCTTATGATTATATATTTTATTATATTTTTTAGCTTTAGCATCATGACTATAACTTACTATCTGATTTCAAATTTTAGTAATAATCAAACAAGTAAATTATTTATTAACAATTATAGAGAAGATGATTTGATGATATTACTAAAATCAATTACAAAAAAATCAGAATTAGATATTATTGATTCAAATTTTTTTTTAGATATTTTATATAACGATGAAAAAAAATATACTAACGACTATTTTTATATTCAATTAAAGCCTAATACCCAATCTTACTATAAAATCTATTTTACGAGAGATGGCACTGAGAAATTTGGCCAATTGAATTTTCAAAATTCTCTATTAGTTGATAAGAAAAAAGAATTTTTGATTGATATTTCTGATACTTCTTCTATCGATTTCCTTATATTTAACAATGCCAAGTATAAACTTAGAGATGATTCTAGATATTATTTGAAAAATTTTAATATTAAGTCACTATATAATTTAAAATGAATTATTCTCATAAGATATTAAGAAAAAAAACAAAATCCATTAGTGTTGGTGGTGTTTTAATTGGCGGTGATGCTCCTGTCAGTGTCCAAACCATGACGAATACTATTACTCATGACGTTGATGAAACTTTGTCTCAAATATCTTTAATTGAAGAGGCCGGTGCTGACTTGGTGAGAATATCAATTCCAGATTCAGAATCTTCAAAAGCATTATCAAAAATTATTCCTAATATTAACATCCCTGTAATAGCAGATATTCATTTTCACTATAAGAGGGCATTGGAAGCGGCAGAGAATGGTGCTCATTGTCTGAGAATTAATCCAGGTAATATCGGCTCTAAAGAAAAGGTTGCAGAAGTCGTGGAGTGCGCAAAACAAAATAATATACCAATTAGGGTCGGTGTTAATGCGGGTAGCTTAGAAAAACACATTTTAGAAACATATAAAAGCCCCACACCTCAAGCTTTGTTTGAAAGCGCTAAATATAATATTCAAATTCTAGAAGATCTTAATTTTGATAATTTTAAAATAAGTGTAAAAGCTTCTAATATCTTTACTTCTGTGGAGGCATACAGATTACTTTCGAATTTCTGTAATTATCCACTTCATCTTGGTATTACTGAGGCTGGATCAAATTTTAGTGGTTCAATTAAATCATCAGTAGGATTAGGCATGCTCTTATATGAAGGTATAGGAGACACAGTAAGAATTTCACTATCTGATCACCCCAAAGAAGAAGTAAAAGTTGGTTTTGAATTGCTAAAATCATTAAATTTAAGAGATTATGGTGTCACTATAATTTCATGTCCATCTTGCGCTAGACAACAATTTGATGTTATTAAGACAGTCAAATCAGTAGAAGCAAAATTAGCTCACATAAGAAAACCTATTACAGTCTCAATTATAGGATGTGTTGTGAATGGACCTGGAGAAGCCACAATGACTAATATAGGTATTACTGGAGGAGGTAACAACACACATATGGTATATGTTGACGGAGAAAAAAATCATCGTATAAAAGATGAAAGTTTAGTTGATTATCTTGTAAACATTATTGAAAAAAAAGTAATTCAACTTCATAGTTAAATAATTATAAAATGAAAAATAATATTAATTTAATTAAAGGTACTCATGATTTGGTTGGGCCAGATATTATCAAGTATAATTATATCTTAGATAATTTTAAGAATATTTGTAATCAATTCTCTTTTAAAGAAATTATAACCCCCATAATTGAACAAGAAGATCTCTACGTTCGAGGTGTTGGTGAGATGACTGATATAGTATCAAAAGAAATGTATACCTTCTTAGATCAGGGAGATAAAAAGATTTGTTTAAGGCCTGAAGCCACTAGTGGAATAGCGAGATTTGCAGCTTCAAATTACGAATCTGGCGCCATGAAGCTATTCACTTATGGCCCTATGTTTAGGCGAGAAAGACCTCAAAAAGGAAGATATAGACAGTTTAATCAGTTAAACATTGAAATCATTGGAGATAAAAATCCATATGCAGATTTCGAAGTTATTTTTATTGCATCAAGACTACTGGAATCAATAGGTCTTAAAAATAAATTTAAACTTCTAATTAATTCAATAGGAACTAAAGATGATCAAATTAATTATTCGAAAGCTTTATATGAATTTTTAAAATTAAAAAAAAATAAATTATCTGAAATATCTCAACAAAGGCTTGAAAAAAACACATTGAGAATTCTTGATAGTAAAGACATCAACGATCAATTAATTATAAAAGAAGCACCAAAACTAAAAGACTATCTATCAAATAGTAGTTTAGATTTTTATCAAAATGTAAAAAATTTATTATCATCTCATGGTATAGGCTACATTGAAGATGAACTACTTGTTAGGGGATTAGATTATTATACTCACACTGCATTTGAATTTCAAATGTTTGAAGATAAAAGACAAAATACAATACTTGCTGGCGGCAGATATGATGAATTGATTAGTATGATATCTTCAAGAGACATACCTGGTATAGGATGGGCTGCTGGTGTTGAAAGATTAATAGACTTGATATCTACTCCAACACTGGCTAAAAACAAAAAAGTATTAATTGCAGTTCAAGATACGAGTTATGTTGCAAAATTTAAATTAATAAATCACATTTCAAAGATAGATGTAATTTTTGAAGTAAAAAGTGGGCATAATATAAAAAAATTTTTTACTTATGCTGATAAAAATGAATTTGATTATATTTTACTCGTTGGAGATCAGGAATTTCATAATTCATCCATAATTATTAAAAATCTTAAATCTAAGGAACAAAAAATATTATCTATTAAAGATTTGGATTTATCTAATGAAATTAGATAATCAAATTGTAGATTTAAAAATAAAATTTAAATCTCTCAATGATCAGCTTTTAAATTCGGAGAATTTAGAAAATAAAGAAATTATTAAGATAAATAAAGAATTATCAAAATTAGAACCTATTATTAGTATTGTTAATGAAATTGAGAGGATTCAAAATGAAATTATTGGTTACAAAGAACTTCTTGAAAATGAAAAAGATGAAGAATTAAGAGATATTGTAAAAAAAGAATTACCTGAATACGAAATTCTTTTAGAAGATAATAACAAAGAATTAATGTTAGCCCTTCTTCCTAAAGATGATGCAGATGAAAAAAATGCAATCTTGGAAATTAGAGCAGGTACTGGTGGTGATGAGGCGGCTCTATTTGCTGGTGATCTTTATAGAATGTATGAAAGATATTCATCTTTAAAAAGTTGGAAATTTACCCCAATGTTAAAATCTGAAACAGGTCTTAAGGGCATAAAAGAAGCCGTAATTGAAATTAAAGGTGACTCAGTATTCAAATTACTTAAAAATGAATCTGGTGTTCATAGAGTTCAAAGAATTCCAGAAACTGAATCTGGTGGTAGAATTCACACATCGGCGGCTACTGTAGCTGTACTTCCAGAGGCAGAAGAATTTGATGTGGATTTAAAAGATTCTGAACTCAGAATTGATGTCTATAGATCGGGAGGTGCTGGAGGTCAGTCGGTTAACACAACAGATAGTGCTGTTAGAATTACTCATTTACCAACTGGTATTGTTGTAATACAGCAAGACGAACGCTCTCAACATAAAAATAAAGCAAAAGCCTTAAAGATACTAAGGTCTCGTATTTATGATGCTGAAAGATTAAAAAGAGATAGTGAAATGTCCTCTAATAGAAAAAGTCAAGTTGGTAGTGGTGATAGATCTGAGAGAATTAGAACATACAATTATCCTCAAGGGAGAGTTTCTGACCATAGAATTAATTTAACTCTATATAAATTAGATCAATTCTTGCTCGGTGATGCCCTAGAAGAGATGATATCTGCTTTATCTGCAAGTGAGCAAGCTGATAAGCTCAACCAATTAAATGATAGCTAAATCTAAACTCCCTACTACAAAAATTTTTGAAAATACAAGAGATATATTAAAAAAAAATAATATTAACCAACCTGAAGTAGAAGCTAAAATAATAATAGACTTCGTGAATGGGGAAAATAATCCTCTCTCTAAAATTCTTAGTAACACAAAAATTCAACAAATTAATACCATTTTAAAAAAACGACTTAAGGGTGAGCCTTTATCAAAAATTATTAAACAGAAGGGCTTTTGGAATGATGTTTTTTATACGAATGAAAACACATTAGACCCAAGAGCTGATACAGAAATATTGGTAGAAGCTATTCTGGAAGATTATAATTTTACGAAAAATAAAAATATAAATTTTATAGATTTATGTTCAGGAACAGGATGTATAGGTTTATCCATATTAAAAGAACTGCCAAATTCTCATTGTACTTTTACTGATATTAGTGAAGAAGCTATGAAGATAAATCAACTCAATGCTAATTTGTTAAAATTAACAACTAGATCTAAATTTTTAATTTCTGACCTATTAACAAATCCTGATTTAAATATGAGTGATAATGAATTTATTGTATCTAACCCTCCTTATATTAAATCTTCAGATATTAAAAAGTTAAGTCATGAGACTCGTCATGACCCGTTATTGTCTCTGGATGGAGGTATAGATGGCGGAGACTACTACAGGTTAATTTTTAAACAATTAAGTGAAACTAGCTATAAGGGTCATTTATATCTAGAAATCGATCCGAATGTAAGAGATTTAGTTGCTAATTTAGCCCTAGATAATAATGCCAAAATATTATATATAAAAAGGGATTATCTCAAACTTGATAGAATAATTAAAATTATATTTATATAAATATTTGGTTAAAA
>ERZ887830.1394-NODE-1394-length-13610-cov-5.354113_pt1 | contig 13610 bp, 13 predicted proteins | sample MGYA00521101_ERZ887830 | MGnify/ENA primary metagenome ERZ887830 (study PRJEB32303, sample SAMEA104408592) | aquatic metagenome | biome: Marine water; feature: Pelagic; material: water | place: Baltic Sea | collected 2014-06-05T16:38:00 | depth 1,762 m ...
CGCGCGCCGCCGAAGCCGCCTTTGGCCGGGGGCTGATCGCAGAAGAGGCAATCCGCTGGGCCGATGCGTCGGGGCACTATGCAAGGTCGGCGAAACTATCCGATAGTTTTGAGCGTTTCTATAAGGCGGCAAATTTTGCTTGGAAAAGTGGTGATCATAAGTCCGCTCTGCACTTCAGCACAGAAATGCTGGATGCGGCGCGACGCGATGATGATCCACTTGTCTTGGCCCAAGGGTTAGATCGACAAGCAACCTACCTCCAATGGTCGGGGAATTACAAAGCGGCGGAACCGTTGTTTCGAGAGGCTTTGAGTCTTCGTCGTGCTTTACTCACAGACAATGATGAAGCGGTCGCTGAAAGCCTCAACAACCTCGCGTTATTGCTGCAGGACACCGGGTGCTACGGTGAGGCAGAGCCTCTCCACCGTCAGGCTCTGAAGATCCGTGAGGAGACCCTTGGCGTGGATCATCCGGATTATGCGCAAAGCCTCAACAACCTCGCTTTTTTATATTCCGATTTGAAACGCTATCCAGAGGCGGTGGAGTTGATGGAGCAGGCCTTGCAGATCAGGATGAACGCTTTGGGGCCAGAGCATCCCCATACGATCAACTCTCAAAACAGTCTCGACAATATCCGAAAAGCCATGCAATGACACAGATGATCGGTCATAATCAGGGGCCAGAGATGGAGGGCGTGGCGTGGCGGACGCGCTGTTGGTCTGTGGCGCGGCGTCAGTTGTTGCCGAGCTTGCCCATAGAGGTGCTGCGCCGTCGGGTGCGCCGCGCCAAAGAGGTGGGGCTGGATTACAAGACCTACGCCACGCTGCGCGCCACCAGTGGGCGGGATATTCTGGCGATCCTGTTTTCCACCAACGCGTTGCGCCTGATCCGTGCAGAACAATCGCTGGGTCCGGAATGGGCCGCAAAGCTGGCCGCGATCAAGGACACGCAGCGGCGCGCGCTGACGATTGCGCCGCTGACGCCTGCCAGTCTGGAACGGATCGTCGCGGCCCCGGACGCTGTGCTCGACAGTGCGGCGGCGGCGCCTTTGGTCCATGCAAGCTGGTCACAGGCGGCGCGCGACATGGACGCGGCGCGCCCGGTCGGGATGCCTGCGGACGCGCTGTTGCTGGTGGGCGATACGGCGCTGGAACGGGAGTGGTCCACGGCGGGCAGGCTTGCCGGATACGTTACCGCCGCGCGTTTCTTTACCAACGCGACCCGATGACGCTGGTGTCCGGGCCTCGCTTGCGATAGATCGCGCGGCGTGGATCAGGAGACTTCGATGGCCGACGCACCCGAGACAGACTACAATGACGCGATTTCGAGCATTGACGAGATCCTTGACGATGCTCGTAATGGACGCATGTTTATTCTCGTGGACCATGAGGACCGCGAGAACGAAGGCGATCTGGTCATTCCGGCGCAAATGGCGACGCCTGAGGCGATCAATTTTATGGCGATGCACGGTCGCGGGCTGATCTGTCTGACCCTGACCAGCGAGCGGATCGACGCGTTGGGGCTGCCCTTGATGGCGTCCTATAATTCGTCGCGCCATGAAACGGCGTTTACCATTTCCATCGAGGCGCGCGAGGGCGTGACCACGGGGATCTCTGCGCAGGACCGCGCGCTGACCGTGGCTGTGGCCATCGATCCGACCAAAGGCTCTGCCGAGATTGCGACGCCGGGGCATGTGTTTCCGCTACGTGCGCGCGATGGTGGCGTGCTGGTGCGCGCAGGTCACACAGAGGCGGCGGTTGACATATCGCGGCTGGCTGGGTTGAACCCCTCGGGCGTGATCTGCGAGATCATGAAGGAAGACGGCACGATGGCCCGTCTGCCCGACCTGATCGCCTTTTCGCAACGCCACGGGATCAAGATCGGCACCATCAGCGACCTGATCGCCTATCGCCGTCGTCATGATAATCTGGTCAAGATCACCAGCGAAACCACGGTCGAATCTGAATTTGGCGGCGTTTGGCAGATGCGGATTTACACGGACGAGACCCATGGCTCTGAACATATCGTGCTGATCAAGGGCGATTTGTCGGGTGATGATCCGGTGCTGGTGCGCATGCACACGCTGGACCCGCTGCTGGATGTGGTCGGGCTGGGTGGCGCCGGGCGTTCGAACGAATTTGGCAATGCGATGCAGTTGATCGCAGAGGCGGGGCGCGGTGTACTGGTGCTGCTGCGCGACACGCAGAACAAGCTGGTAATGGAAGACGAGGCCTCGCCGCAAACCCTGCGCCAATACGGTCTGGGCGCGCAGATCCTGTCGTCGCTGGGCCTGTCACGCCTGACGCTCTTGACCAATTCGCCCACGCCCAAAGTTGTGGGTCTTGACGCCTATGGCCTGTCCATCGAGGGCACACAGACAATTCCAAAGGAATAAATGATGGCTCAGTCAGAAACCCATTACACTCTGCCTCTGCCAGAGTTCGACCGCCCGGTGAAACTGCTGATCGTGGTCGCGCCCTACTATAAGGACATCGCGGATCAACTGGTGCTGGGCGCACGGACCGCGATAGAGGCCGCAGGGGCCGTGCATGAAACGGTCGAAGTGCCCGGCGCGCTCGAGGTGCCGCAGGCAATTGCGCTGGCCCATCGCCTGAGCAATTTTGACGGCTACGTCGCGCTGGGCTGTGTGATCCGGGGCGAGACGACCCATTATGACACGGTCTGCAACGACAGTTCGCGCGCGCTGAGCCTCTTGGGCTTGCAGGGCTGCGCGATTGGCAACGGCATCCTGACGGTCGAGACCAAGGCGCAGGCCGAGGTGCGCGCCGAGGCTGTTGGGCAAAACAAGGGTGGTGGCGCGGCGGCAGCAGCGCTGCACCTGATCGCACTCGCCCGGCGCTGGGGCTCGCCCAAAGGGGGGCTGGGGTTCAAGCCCTCGTCCGAAAGTTTCCAGATCGCAGGCCGGGCCGACATCGCATGAGCCCTTCTGACATCACCCCGCCCAGCAAACGCGAAATGAAATCCGCCTCGCGCCTCTATGCGGTGCAGGCGCTGTTTCAGATGGAATCGAGCGGGCAGACCGTCGAGACCATTCGCACAGAGTTCGAAGATCACCGGTTCGGTGCGAATTACGATGGCGACGAATTTATCGAAGGCGACGTCAAACACTTCCGCGCCGTTCTTGAGGGGGCTGTGAACTATCAGGCCAAGATCGACCAAGCCACGGATCGCGCGCTTGTCGCCAAATGGCCCATCGCACGGATTGACCCGACATTGCGCGCGCTGTTCCGTGCCGCGGGGGCCGAATTCGTCGATAGCGCAACACCGCCCAAGGTGGTGATCAACGAATATGTAGATGTGGCAAAGGCGTTTTTCCCCGAGGGCAAAGAGTCAAAATTCGTCAATGCCGTGCTGGACCACATGGCGCGCGAGGCCAAGCCAGAGGCGTTTTAGGGCCGACCCGCCCAAACATCAGGGTCCGGCAGAGGGCCTTTGGCCGATCTTTCTGGCTTTACTCGATAATCTCTGTCGCCAGCGCGTAGCGTTCCAACTCTTCGGGGATCAGGATGTAGATCTCTTGCGGTGGGGTCGCCAGCGCGTGCTGCATCAGGCGAAGGTCCACGCCCATGGCATCCAGATACTCCATCACCTCCCCCTGACCGCGCTGGATATCCTCGATGGCCAGAAACGCGGGCAGCACCGTGCTTTCGCCGTAGGAATGCTGGTGCACACCCACATAGGCGTCCTTGTGGACCTGCCGCGCGACACCAGAGGCCAGAATATAGGGGCAGGCGGACAGACAGACCAAACCCGCCGTGACCCGCGTGGTGGCCTCTGCCGCGCGCAGGCGTTTGCCGATGGCCAGCGCGTCGGTGACAGAGCCCCCTGTGCTGTGCAATTCCACAAAGGCGGGGATGTCGCGGGTCACTAGCCAGTCGTCAAACCGCGCAGCGTCGTTCTCGGCAATTGCCCCGGTCAGGCGCAGGATGTCACCGTCGATTCCGAACACCAGCCGAGACGGCATATCGCCGGTATCCGGCGCAGAGGGGCCGCTAGGGGCATGTTTGCGATCATACAGACGCCGCTGATCGCCGGGCAGCACGGGCTGCGTCAGGCGCGGTGCGTCGGGGGCCGACAGGGCCAAGCGGGGCAGGACGCGGGCGATGTCGCTGCCGAACAGGAACATGGCGATTCCCAGTTGCAGCATCAGGATCAGCTTGATCCCCCCCGCCGTGGTCAACCCGCGCTTTTGCGCCGCAGGCTCAGTCATCGCCCGTCGCCTTGAAGGGTTTGATATTTGACGGAGGCTCGGGTTGCGGTGGAACGGGTGCTGTGGGCGGGCGGTGCAGGGCGGCCTCGACCTCTTTCACTGTTTCCAAGGCGGCGCGGAACTCTGTCATGGTCAGCAAATCCTCGGTACCCGCGCGCCCGCGTCCCTGACGAATAGCGGCCTGAGTGATCGCAACGATAAAGACCAGCACCATGGGCAACAGGTCGATGGCGATGGCCCCGGCCCAGCTTGGCACAAAGTTTTCCGCATAAAGGATCACCGCATCGGCGGCGGAAATCGGCGTATAGGTGGTGTCGGTGGCGGCAGGCATGGCGATAACAGCCTCGGCAGCCATGCGCAGCGTGTCTGCCCGCTGGCCAAGCACTGTCAGTACTGCGGTGACCGTCGCCTGTTGTTCGCCGCGCAGGCTTTCCAGTTCGGGCAGAACGACAGAGGCGGACAGGTCCTGTGCGGCGCGCGCGACCAGTTGCGCCACTGACAACTGGCGCATGGTGGTGATAAGCCCGGCAAGTCGCACCGCCTCTTCGGAAAACAGGACAGAGCGCGCCTCGACCGGGCCGGGTTCAACCGTAAGCGAGCGCATCCGGCTAAGGATTTCATTGCCCTCCGCAAAGGCGCGGTCGACCAGCGGTGCCTGACTGGCGATCTGGGTTTCCAGCGCGCGCAGTTCAGATGTTTTCTGCGTCAGCACCCTAAATACCGCCCCGCGCCCGGCGAGGCCGGACAGATCGCCTGTGGCCTCTTGCTCGCTCAGATCCTCAAAGCTCTGGCGCACGCGGGCCACGTCCCGTTCCAGCCCCTGTGCGGAAATGGCGATGGTGTGCGAGCGTTCCAGCGAGGCCTGATAGCGCTGCACGGTCTCTGCGAGATGCTGCTCGACTGCTGCGGCCCCCGCCAGCGCAGCGGCGTTCAGCCAACTTGACATGGCAATGATCGCCAAGGACCCCAGCAGCATCGACAAGACCAGCCCGATGCGCGCACCAAGCGTACGCACGGCAGGCAAGAGGCGCATCAGGTAGGACCAAAAGACAAAAATCCCGACCGAGACCGCGATGGAATAGGAAATCGCCGCAAAAAAGCTGAGCGCGCCGTTGTCATCCAGCAGCGACGAGACGCCAAGGTAGGTGTAAATGCCTGACGCAACGGCCAAAACGGCCAGCGCGGCAGAGGTGAAACTGTCGAGCCACGCCAAATGCCCCTCAAGCTCTTGTGCGTAACGCAGGCCTTGTTGCTCTGCCCGCGACAGTCGTTTCTCTGGTTCCACGGTCATCCCCCCATCCGCTGCTCCCTCAATATAGGGTCAAACGCCGCAGAGGGCAGAGGAAATTCGATTGTTCAGGGTGTTTACGGCAGAGACTTGCCCGAGATGGCGTCAAGACGACCGACCCCAACAGGGTCAGTCGCCGATATAAGTGACGAAACCACCGACAAACGTGGAGGTTGTGAATTCCGATGAGCCTGAGTTTACAGGTGGGCGCCAGGTAAGTGGACCAGGATCCAAACAGAGCCAGCTCCCTCGGAAGTGATTAAGGCCACTGGAATATGACCTCGTAACAGGAAGGGCAGTAACGTCCACACACACATAGGCCTCGCTTGGGGCTACGGCAAGGGGTTTGACGTCGCGTGATGACGGGATGCGTGATGATGAGAGGGCTTGATTTTTGTTCACGACTTGTTCATGTTTGTCGCCATGCCCGACGACGTCCAACCTCTTGCCCTGAAACCCGGCCAGCTTTTGGCCCGTGGCGTCTGTCGTCACCTGCTGGCGCATGACTTCGTCAGTGTCGAGGAACTGGTGCCAACCTCTGGCCTGCGGGTCGATGTGATGGGGCTTGGACCCAAGGGCGAAATCTGGATTATCGAATGCAAGTCCAGCCGTGTGGATTTTCAAAGCGATTCTAAATGGCAGGGCTATCTGGAATGGTGTGATCGCTATTTCTGGGCTGTGGACGCGCATTTCCCTACTGAACTCTTGCCCGACGAAACAGGCCTGATCATCGCTGACGCCTATGACGCCGAGATTATCCGCATGGGACCAGAGACCAAACTGGCCGCAGCGCGGCGTAAGGTGATGATGGCAAAATTCGCCCGCCATGCCGCCCGGCGCTGGCACATGGTGCGCGATCCGGGGCTGGTTTTCCCGTTTCAGCCCTAGAGTTTGACCATCAGCGTTTGGACATTGACCGCGCGCGGGCCACAGCGGCCAGGATTTCTTCGGCGATTTCTTCGGCTTCTTCCGGCTCGAAATCCATCGGCACCTCGATCCCATCGCCCTCTACATAGATTCGCACCATCCCCTGACTGGTCGGACCGATCTGTAGATTCGCCGTGATCTCGCTTTCCTTGTCGATGCCCATTGGTCGTCTCCCCTGCCTTGCGGATTGTCAGCTAGCGCCTTGTGCCCCTATCTGCAAGGCATTCCAGAGTTTGCGAGCAATCCAACAAACCTGACATCTTGCGCGTTGACCCTCTTGCATTTGCGCCCGGTGAGCGGTATTCGGGCTCCGATGCCGCCTTAGCTCAGTTGGTTAGAGCACTGGTTTGTGGAACCAGGGGTCCCCCGTTCAAGCCGGGGAGGCGGTACCATCCCCCTTTTATATGCTCACCCCCTGCGATGGTTGACGTTGCGCAACTCTGGTATTGAGCTTAGCCTCTGCCCGATATTCAAAGCGCGGGACAAGATGGCAGAGCAAATCGGGCGCATGACCCTTTGGGGGATCGAGGTTTTCGTCGCGATCGCCGAAGAATCCTCTATCTCGGCGGCGGCGCGCCGGCTTGGGGCCAGCCCCTCTGCCGTCAGCCAGCAATTGACCAACCTCGAGGCGGGCCTTGGCACCGCCCTGCTCAATCGCAATGAACGCCCGATGAGCCTGACGCCTGCGGGCAACCTGTTTCTGCGGCGTGCGCAAACCATGCTGAACGAAGCGGCGCGGGCGCGGGCGGAACTGGCCTTGCAAGACCCCTCTGTACTAACCCGCCTGCGTCTGGGGATGATCGAAGATTTCGATGCCGATGTAACCCCGCGTTTGTTACGCGATATGGCGGATGAAATGACGGGGTGCCAATTTCAACTGGAAACCGGTGCGTCGCACAGGCTGATCGACAAGTTGGACAGTCGCGGGCTGGATGTGATCGTTGCCGCCGACATGGGGGCAGAAGCCGATTGGATGGAGGTCCACCCAATCCTGAGCGAGCCGTTTCTGGCCGCCGTTCCGCGCGGCACCGTGCCCGCAGGGCGGGATCCGCTAGAGGTGCTGCGCACGATCCCCCTGATCCTTTACACAGAGCGTCACCACATGGGCCGTATGATCGCGGCGCATCTGGCCCGCCAGAACCTGACCTTGTCGCACCGCTTTGAACTGGACAGCTATCACGCGATCATGGCGATGGTCGCCGCTGGTGCGGGCTGGACGATTCTGACCCCGCTTGGCTTTTTGCATGCGCATCGCTTTCGCGAGGCGGCAGATGTCATCCCACTGCCCTTTGCACCGCTCTCGCGCACCATTTCTCTGACGGCGCGGCGCGGCGTGATGCAGGATATCCCGACCCAAATGGCCACAAAACTGCGGCCATTGTTGCAGGATATGGTCGTCACGCCAGCCTTGCACCGGATGCCGTGGCTGGCAAAGACGTTGTGTGTCAGCCGCTGAAAACGGCTTCGCGTTAGGGCGTTACGTTACGTTCCGTAGGCCAGCATTGCGCCCTTGACGTCGTCTGCGGCTCTGGTCAGGGCAGTTGCGACCACATCCAGCTCTGCGTGCGTCAGCCGTGCGGGCAGGCGGGCATCACAGGCGCGCATCAGCATCTCGCGGGTCTGGGGCAACTCTGGCACGTCGCCCAGAAACTGCCAGTTCCAGAAGGCGCGCGCGTTGTCCTCGCTCAGCCCGAAAATCTGCACTTTCACGCCCCGCGCGGCCGCCGCTTGTGCAAAAGCACGGGCCTCGTCGTCCGAAAAATCGACCAGATTGAACTGGATCGAATCCGGTGCCCGCTCTTCCGGGGCCAAAGGCGGGGGCACATCCAACCAGGGGGAGTCGTTAAGAAGATCGGCAGTATAGTCGTGGTTGCGCCGCCCGTCGCTGACCCGGCAGGCAATCTCGCCCAGTTGAGGCCGCACCACGGCCGCTGACAAATTGCCAAGCCGGGTATTGTAGAGCGGCAGCTTGTTTTGCCAAAAGGTGAACCGGTCCTGCAAAACGAGATGCTTTTTCCAGTTGTGCTCATAAGCCCCCGACATGATAACAGCGCGCGCGATGATATCCGCGTCATCGGTGATCAAAATGCCGCCCTCGCCCGCGTTCAGCAGTTTGTAAGACTGAAAACTAAAGCAGCCGATCTTGCCAATCGTGCCAATGTTTCGCCCGTGCCACTTGGTGCCAAGTGAATGCGCTGCGTCCTCGATCACCGGCAGGCCATTGGCCTCTGCCAGCTCCATGATTGCGTCCATATCGCTGGTGTGTCCGCGCATATGGCTGATCAGAATGGCCTTGATGTCAGGCGTCAGTTTGGCGCGTAAATCGTCGATATCGATGCGGTAGTTGTCCTTGACCTCGACCAGAACCGGGACGCAATCCGCATGAACCACGGCAGAAGGGACAGCGGCAAAGGTAAAGGCTGGGATCAGAACCTTGGCCCCACGCGGCAGGTCCAACGCCTTGAGCGACAAAAACAATGCCGCCGAACAAGAGGCCACGGCCAGCGCATATTTTGCGCCCATGGCTGCGGCGAACTCTTTTTCCAACAGCGCCACGGGGCTGTCATCGGCACTAGTGTAGCGAAACAAATCGCCCGACTGCATCAGCCGGTCAATTTCTGCCCGCGCACCCTCTGGGATGGGTTCTGCGTTATAAACATCAGGGGCAAGCGTCATCTTTTCACCTTATCCGAAGAGTCTGTTCGGGAAACCTGTAAATGTCTGCTGCGAAAAAAGCGAGCCTAAAGTGGCTTGCTCTGCGATTTGGCCCATTTTTTGCTCAATTGCCCCCTGAGTAAGACGACTTTGCCCCGGTAATCTTGGTCAAAATACTCTTGGGAACGTCGTGAGGGGGGAGGTCTGAAGGGGCTGGGCCCCTCCAGCCTGTCGGATTGCGCCCGCAATTCGAAATCAGGAAATGCTCAGACCCCAATCCTGTCGCGCAGGGCGTACCACCGCATCGCCAGCGACAGCAGGGGGCTGCGCAACAGGCCAAGGCCGGGAAAGCTGGGCGGCTGCATCTTGCCCATCAGATCGAACCCCGCCGCATCACCCTTGATCGCCTCGGCCATCAGTTTGCCTGCGAACGTGGCCAGCGCGACGCCGTGCCCGGAATAGCCCGAGGCGGACCAAAGCGTCGCGCCGGGGCGCGAGAAATCGGGCATTCGAGTGGGCGTGATCGCCAGGGTTCCACCCCAGGCATAGTCAATCTTTACATCCCTCAGATGCGGATAGATCTGAAGCATCGGCTTGCGCACCAGACCCGCGATATCCTTGGGAAAGCGGTCGCCATAGCTTTCGGCTCCGCCAAACAGCAGCCGCCGATCCTCGCTTAACCGCCAGTAATTCACTACGAATTTACTGTCAGCCGCTGCGATATCCTGTGTCAGAACCTCTTGGGCGCGCGCGCCCAGCGGCTCTGTGGCGATGATGTAATTGTTGATCGGCATAACGCGGGCGGCGATCTGGCGGTTCAGCCCGCCGTGATAGCCGTTGCAGGCCATGACGATATGTTCGGCGTTGACCTGGCCCTTGCCGGTGCGCACCAGCCCTTGAGAGATATGGTGAACCTCAGAGCCCTCAAAAATCCGCACCCCCGCCCTTAGCGCCGCCAGTGCCAGACCAAAGGCAAAGCGCAAAGGGTGGATATGGCCCGCCCCCCAATCCATTGCCCCGCCAAGAAACCTGTCAGAGCCGATCAGCGCGCGGATGCCATCGCCGTCCATCGGTTCTATATGGTCATACCCATAATCACGCCGCAACTTGTCAACATAGGCGTGCGTGTCCCGGACTTCTTTGGATCGCCAATCCGCATGCGCAATCCCGTCTCGCCAACGGGCCTCTATCGCATGGGTTGCAATCAGCGATTTCACCAGCGCCTTGGCATCTTCGGCCACCTGCCAAAACTTGCGCGCATCCTCTAGCCCAAAACGCTTTTCCAGCACATCCTGATCCTGACGCTGGCCAGAGCCGACCTGACCGCCATTGCGACCAGAGGCCCCAAAACCCACGCGATGCGCCTCGATCAGCGCCACATCGACCCCGGCCTGCGCCAGATGCAACGCGGTGGACAGGCCGGTAAAACCGCCGCCGACAATGCACACGTCTGCTCGCTCTTGCCCGCGCAGTTCCGGCTGTGGCGCAAGCGGTGTCGCGCTGGCCGTATACCAACTGGGCGGATAGGTGCCGCGTTGGTCATTCGCATAAAGCAATTTCATACGTTCAGCAGCAGATGTTCACGCTCCCAAGGGCTGATGACTTGCAGAAACGCTTGATATTCCACGTCTTTCACAGCGGCGTAGATACGGCAGAAATCCTCTCCTAGGACATGATGCATGGCCTTGTTCTCTCGGAACAGCTCAATGGATTCGCTCAGGTGCTTGGGAATATCAGCATCGGTGTTATAGGCGTCGCCCTTGAATTCAGGCCTTGGTTCCGTGCCCTCGATCAACCCCAGATAACCGCAGGCCAGCGAGGCCGCGATGCCAAGGTAGGGGTTGCAATCCATCCCTGCCAGCCGGTTTTCCACGCGCCGCGCTTCGGGGCCAGAGACAGGCACGCGAATGCCGGTGGTGCGGTTGTCCACACCCCATTCCAGATTGATCGGGGCGGCGTGGTCGCGCACATAGCGCCGGTAACTGTTCACATAAGGCGCAAGCACCGCGATCACAGAGGGCAGATGGGTCTGCATTCCGGCGATAAAATGATGAAATGCGGAGGTCTCGCTGCCATCCTCATTCGAAAAAATGTTCTGCCCGCTTGCGATATCCACGACCGAGTGGTGGATGTGCATCGCACTTCCCGGCTCGTCCTGAATGGGCTTGGCCATAAAGGTGGCAAAGCAGTCATGGCGGTGCGCCGCCTCGCGGATCAGACGTTTGAAGTAAAAGATTTCGTCCGCCAGCTTGACCGGATTGCCATGGCGCAGGTTGATCTCGATCTGTCCGGCACCGCCCTCTTGTAGAATGCCGTCGATCTCTAACCCCTGCGCCTCGGCGAAATCATAAATGTCGTCGATGACAGGCCCGTATTCATCGACCGCACTCATGGAATAGGCTTGGCGCGCGGCGGCGCGACGGCCAGAGCGTCCCATGGGTGGCTCGATCGGCTGGTTGGGATCGGTGTTGCGCGCCACCAGAAAGAATTCCATCTCTGGCGCGGCGATCGGTTTCCACCCTTTTTCATTATACAATTGCACCACCCGTTTCAGCACATTGCGCGGGGCGGCGGGCATCGGGTTACCTGCCTGATCCTCGATGTCGTGGATCACCTGAAGCGTCCAATCCGCTGTCCATGGTGCGGCAGAGGCCGTGGAGAGATCCGGTTTGAGGACCATATCCGGCTCTGTAAAGTTTTCATGACCGTCATCGACCCAATCGCCCGTGATCGTCTGCAAAAAGATCGAGTTGGGCAGGTAGAAATGGCTTTGCTTGGCGAATTTATTTGCCGGCATCGCCTTGCCGCGCGCGATCCCGGCGAGATCGGGTACGATGCATTCCACCTCGTCCAGTTTGCGCCCCTCAAGATAGGCTTGGGCGGGGGCGGGGATCTCGTTAAGCCAGTCAGCCATGGGATGTCCTTGGGTGTTGAAAGAACGCAGCGATACGGTCGGCAAAGGCCTGCGTTGCAACAGGTTGATCGAGTGTGTCAAAGGCCGACTGGATCAGGGGGGCAGGCACAACGCCGGGGGCGCGCACCTCTAGCAAGCCTGTCAGATAGGGTGCCAGAAATTCTGGATGCGGCTGATAGGTCAGGGCGCGGTCGTCATACAAAAGGGCAGCGTTCTTGCAAAACGCATTGGTTGCGATCACCTTGGCGGCCTCTGGCCTGATCGTCACCTGATCCTGATGCCACGCGTTCAACGCCACCTCTCCGACGTCGTCAAACTTATAGACCTGCCGCCCGACAGCCCAGCCCTTGCTGAACTTTTTCACTGTGCCACCAAGGGCTTGTGCGATAATTTGATGGCCAAAGCAAATGCCAACCATCGGCACATGGGCCGCGTAAATCTGGCGGACCAAATCCTCCAGCGGTTTGATCCAGGGCAGGTCCTCATAGGCCCCAAACTTTGACCCTGTGATCAGCCACCCCTCCGCCGCGTGAACGTCTGTCGGAAAGATCATGTCGACGACCGCGTAATTGGTGAAGGTAAAGCCGTATCCATCGAGAAAGGCCGGAAAAATGGTGTCGTAGTCGCCGTGTTTCTGGATCAGCGCCTCGGCCACATGGCCGGTTTGCAGAATGCCGATATGCATTGAAAACCTGTTTGCTTGGGGTGACTTGAGCCTAATGCGCCACGCGTGAACCAGCAAGGGGTCGCGCCGTCTTGGGCTTCATCTGGCCAAAAATACCTCGGGGGTGCGGGGGCTGGCCCCCGCCTGTCGGATTGCCTGGCAATCCGACGGTCTAGCGAAAAATATTGGGCCGCACCTTGATCCGGGCACGAAACTCCTGCGGCAGATGCTTGTTCAGGTATTTATTCACCAGCCCAAAGCCCGTGATCAGGCTCAACGTCAGCAGGATGAAATAGAACGCCACAATCGGGTAGGGCACGAAGGGGTTAAAGGTCTTGTCGGCGAAATAGCTGGCATAATACAGGGCGTCGCCCTTTTGCTGCCACGCCGGAAAGCCAGTGAAAAAAACCAGCGTCGTGGCGTGAAACAGGAAAATCGCCTCATTCGTGTAGGCAGGCCAGGCCAATCGCAAGGTCGTGGGCCAGATCACACGGCGAAAGCGTTTCCACCCGGTGAACCCATAGGCATCCGCCGCCTCGACCTCGCCACGGGGCACAGACCGGATCGCGCCGTAAAAGATCTCGGCGGAATAGGCGGCTGTGTTGAGCACCAGAACCACCAAGGCCCCCGCCTGCGCCGAGGTCAGCCACGGCAGGATTCCGGCCTGCTTGAGGCGCAGGAACAGGAAATAGGCGAGGAAAAACTGGATGAACAGGGGCGAGCCGCGAAACACCAGCACGAACCATTCAGCGGGCTTGCGGATCAATGGGTTGTCAGAGGCTTTCGCCAATGCCACCGCATTGGCAATGAAAAACCCGATCGCCAAGGCCAAGACGCCGAAATAGATATTCCAGATCATCCCAGAGCCGATCAGCGTAAACTGTTGGCACAGCGTGAAATCCTCGCGCGGCAGCAGGCGCTCGCCAATCCC
>ERZ887830.1403-NODE-1403-length-13569-cov-6.421785_pt1 | contig 13569 bp, 10 predicted proteins | sample MGYA00521101_ERZ887830 | MGnify/ENA primary metagenome ERZ887830 (study PRJEB32303, sample SAMEA104408592) | aquatic metagenome | biome: Marine water; feature: Pelagic; material: water | place: Baltic Sea | collected 2014-06-05T16:38:00 | depth 1,762 m ...
CTGAGAAATAGAGGAAAAATAGAGCGGCGGACAACTACGCTGACACAGGGGGGGCAAAGGTCATCAGGATCGCGGCCAGTGAATGCCAATAACCCGCGCACCAGCGCCCCGACCCCTGCGCGCGTTGACCAAAGCGCGCCGCCGATGGACACCAGAGTGGCCCAGCCCAAGGTGCTGGAATTGGCGTCGACCAGCACCCGCACCTGACCCTCTAACAGTGCAAGTGCCTCTGCCGGGACAAGGCCGCGCAGCATGTTCAACTGATCCTCGATGATTGAGGGGTCAGAGATAAAGCCCCAAAAGGCAATCACAGCGGCAAAGGCGGGAAACACGGCCAGCATCGCGTAAAAGGCGACGCCTGCCGCGATCAGATCGAGGTTGCGTTCGCTCATGCAGCGCATGACACCGCGCAAAATTGCCAGTGGCGCCAGTCGGGTCCGGTGATCGTGGGGATAAGTCATATCGACGTTTAACATGTGATATCATGTGCGCAATTCAATGCGAAAGCTTTGTATTGCGCTGCGGGAATGGCGGGTGAGGCCGGTCCAATTGGTCAAGGAAGGCTGGAAATCGTCTTGAATGAAACCGAGTCGCGAGACGGGTCCCGAACGCCAGCACCTTGTTTCCAAGCCGTAAAGCCGCAGATCCGCGCAAGACCCGGCAACAAAATACAGCATTCCAGGCCACAATGTTCTTTTAAGTGGCGCATTAGGCACGTTTAAGCCATGTTGGCGCTCTGTTATTGAGATGTCACCCTTTCGATGCTACTTTACACACATGCCCAGCGTCCAGGGCGTGGAATGGCGTGTCACGAAGGAGGACTATGTCCTGTCTCAGATTGAAACTGCGGTCAGTTATCCGGCCGCGCAGGCTGCATCAATGACGATGCAACCGAACCAACCCTCAAGCGAAGTTTTGCTTGAGCATATTCTTACCTCCCTTGATGAAGACAAAGCCGAGGACATCGTTTCGATCCCCCTGAAAGGGAAAAGCGAAATGGCGGACTATATGGTGATCTGTTCTGGTCGTTCGACCCGGCAGGTGTCTTCGATTGCGGAAAAATTGCAGGACCACCTCAAGCAAGAGTTTGGGCGTTTCTGCAAAGTCGAAGGCAAGGGCGCAGGCGACTGGGTTCTGTTGGATACGGGCGATGTGATCGTGCATGTGTTCCGTCCCGAGGTGCGCGAGTTCTATCAGCTTGAAAAGATGTGGATGAACCCGGGCGAAGCGGTGGCGTCCCCGATCTGATGCATCTGGTTCTCTGATGCGTCTGCATATCTGTGCGGTGGGCCGGCTGAGGGCTGGCCCGGAACGCACCCTGATCGACGATTACCTGACGCGCTTTGACCGGACAGGTCGCGCTCTGGGGCTTGGTCCTGCAACCCTTCACGAAGTCGAAGACAAAAAGGGCGGCGGGATGCGCGCCGAGGCGGATCTGTTGCGTCGCGCCGTGCCGAATGGTGCGCGCCTCGCGGTGATGGACGAGCGCGGCAAGACGCCCAACTCGCCCGGTTTCGCGGATATTCTGGCGGGATGGCGCGATACGGGCGTGCAGGATGCGGCTTTTGTGATTGGCGGGGCGGACGGGATTGACCCAGATCTGCGCGCGCAGGCCGATATGGCGATTTCCTTTGGTGCGATGGTCTGGCCGCATATGCTGGCGCGGGTGATGCTGGCCGAGCAGATATATCGTGCGGCCTCAATTCTGGCCGGATCGCCCTATCACAGGGTTTAATTCCCCCGTTGCGTCAGATCAGGATTCAAATCTGGCGCAAACCAGAGTAAGAGCTGTCTATCACTTTATGAGGTTCGCGATATGTCAGCCCCCAAACCTGTTGTTCTTTGTATTCTTGATGGGTGGGGGCATCGTGACGACGTTGTTGGCAATGCGCCCAAACTGGCCAAGACCCCACATTTTGATCGCATAATGTCAGAGTGTCCGCATGGGTTTTTGACCACCTTCGGGCCGGATGTTGGCCTGCCAAGCGGGCAGATGGGCAATTCCGAGGTCGGGCATACGAATATCGGGGCCGGGCGTGTCGTGGCGATGGATCTGGGGCAGATCGAGTTGGCGATCGAGGATGGGTCTTTTTTCAGGAACGATGCAATTCTGGAGTTTATCGAAAAGATGAAAGCCAGCGGTGGCGTGGCCCATGTGATCGGGCTGGTCTCGCCCGGTGGGGTGCACGCGCATCAGGATCATGTGGTTGCTGCAGCGCAAGCCCTCGTTGATGCCGGGGTGCCCTTGGCCTGTCACGTGATCACCGACGGGCGCGATGTTGCCCCTGAGTCTGCACGGGCGCAGGTGGCCGAATTTGAGGCTGCTCTGCCCGAGGGCGCAAGGGTGGTTTCGGTTTCAGGACGGTATTTTGCGATGGACCGTGACAATCGCTGGGACCGGGTCAGCAAGGCCTATGGGGCGATGGTTCTGGGGCAGGGTGCCCGGTTTGACACCGCGGATGCGGCGATTGTGGAGTCTTATGGGGTGGGCGCAATGGATGAGTTTATCGTCCCTTGCGTGATTGGTGATTTTGACGGGATGAAAGACGGGGACGGCTTGTTTTTCGTCAACTTCCGCGCGGATCGGGCGCGCGAGATATTGAGCGCAATCGGGGATCCGGGTTTCGATGGGTTCGAGGTGGGACCTCGGCCTGCCCTTGCGGGCATGCTCGGCATGGTCGATTATTCCAAGCGGCACATGGAATACATGACGGCGGCCTATCCCAAGAAAGAGGTCGTCAACACGCTTGGCGCTTGGGTCGCGCAGAAGGGGCTAAAGCAGTTTCGGCTGGCTGAGACGGAAAAGTATCCACATGTGACCTTTTTCCTCAACGGCGGGCGTGAGACGGCGGAAGAGGGCGAGGCGCGCTACATGGCGCAATCGCCCAAGGTGGCGACCTATGATTTGCAACCCGAGATGTCAGAACCTGAGGTCGCGCGAGAGTTGGTGAAGGCGATTGAAGAGCGGTTTGATCTGATCGTGGTGAATTTTGCCAACCCGGATATGGTCGGTCATACGGGGGATCTGGACGCGGCGATTGCCGCCTGTGAGGCGGTGGACGAGGGGTTGGGGCTTGCCCTGGACGCGCTGAACGCTGTGGGCGGTGCGATGATTGTCACGGCAGACCATGGCAATTGCGAGACGATGATCGATCCCGTGACGGGCGGGCCGCACACCGCCCATACGGTCAATCTGGTGCCGGTCGCGGTGGTGGGCGCGCCTGCGGGGGCGAAACTGCGCGATGGCAGGCTTGCGGATCTGGCGCCGACTGTGCTGGATCTGATGGGGCTGGATCTGCCGCCTGAAATGACAGGTGTGAGTTTGTTGGTGCCGTGATGCGGGTTCTGGCCATAGCTGTGGCGTTGGGTCTATGTGCGCCCGTGATGGCGCAGGAAAACCCCGCGATGATCGCCAAGCGGGCGGCGGGGCAGCTTGAGGCGGCGCAGAACGCGATGTTTCTGGCGGAAAAGGCCAGCGACCGGGTCGCCGCGCTCAGCCAGACGATCCGCGCTTATGAACATGGGTTGACGGGGCTGCGCGAAGGTTTGCGGCGCGCGGCGATCCGAGAGGCTGCGATGGCGCGCAAGTTCGAGGCAGAGCGGGAGCGTGTGTCACGTCTTTTGGGTGTTTTGCTATCCATCGAACAATCCCCCACGCCTTTGCTGATGCTGCATCCGGGTGGGCCGATTGGCACGGCGCGCTCTGGCATGATGGTCGGTGATATCACCCCGGCGATCCAGCGTCAGGCAGAGGTGTTGCGGACCGAGCTGGAGGAAATCGCGATTTTGCGGGCTTTGCAGGAAAGCGCAGAGGGCACGTTGGAAGAAGGTCTGAGAGGGGTTCAGGCGGCGCGCACTGAATTAAGCCAAGCCATTTCGAACCGCACGAATTTGCCACGGCGGTTTCTGGAGAATCCTGACGCATTGACGCAATTGATCAATAGTTCCGAAACATTGCAAAGCTTTGCACAGGGGTTGGTGGATTTGCAGGTGACGGGGTTGGACGCTCCTTTGCACATCGGGGACGCCCGCGGGGCGCTTCCGCTGCCCGTGACAGGCGTGATCCTGCGCCGCGCCGGAGAAGCGGACGCCGCTGGCATCACGCGCCCCGGAATTGTCATCGCGACAGAGCCGAACGCATTGGTTACAACACCCTGGCCTGCGACCATTCGTTACCTCGGTCCCTTGCTGGACTACGGAAACGTGATGGTCCTTGAGCCGGGTGATGGCTATCTTTTGGTTCTGGCCGGGTTAGATCACGTCTATGGTCGCCAAGGAGAAGTCTTGCCAGCCGGGACACCAGTGGGTTTGATGGGCGGAAATGCACCGGAGGCCGGGGTCATTTTGGCGCGGGCTGCCGAAGGAGGTGGCGCTGAGCGGTCAGAAACGCTCTATATGGAATTGAGGCAAGGTGACGACCCGGTCGATCCGGGCATATGGTTCGCCTATGAATGACATGAGGACGCGATGAGAAAATTCGTTATGGCGGCGGTGGCCGGAACCCTTGTGGGGGCAATCGCCACCACGCAAATCGCCGGACCGCTCTTGGCCCAAGAAGGCGAACGCAAAACATCTGTCTATGAACAGCTTGATTTGTTTGGAGATATTTTTGAGCGTATCCGCGCCCAATATGTCGAAGAGGTCGATGAATCCGATCTGATCGAGGCGGCGATCAACGGCATGCTGACCTCGCTTGATCCGCATTCCTCGTATCTGTCGCCCAAAGCGGCGGACGATATGCGCGTGCAGACGCGCGGTGAATTTGGCGGGCTGGGCATCGAGGTCACGCAAGAAGAGGGCTTTGTCAAAGTGGTGTCGCCCATCGATGACACCCCCGCCGACGAGGCTGGCATGGAGGCCGGTGATTTTATCACACACGTAGACGGCGAATCGGTTCTTGGTCTGACGCTGGATCAAGCGGTTGAAATGATGCGCGGGCCGGTTGGGTCAGAGATCATCATCACCGTGGTGCGCGAAGGTGTTGACGAGCCGTTCGATGTCTCGATCATCCGCGACACGATCAAACTGACGGCTGTGCGCACCCGGACCCAAGGCGAAACGGTTGTCTTGCGCGTCACGACGTTCAACGACCAGACCTTTCCAAACCTTGAAAAAGGCCTTTTGGAGTCGGTCGAGGAACTGGGTGGCATGGACAATGTGAACGGCTTCGTTCTGGATCTGCGCAACAACCCCGGTGGTCTGCTGACGCAGGCGATCCGTGTCTCTGATGCCTTCCTGAACGCGGGCGAGATTGTTTCGACCCGTGGCCGTGACCCACAGGATGGCGACCGCTACAATGCCACTTTGGGGGATCTTGCCGATGGCAAACCACTGGTGGTTCTGATCAACGGCGGCTCTGCCTCTGCGTCAGAGATTGTGGCCGGTGCGTTGCAAGACCATCGCCGGGCCATCGTGATCGGAACGAAATCCTTTGGTAAGGGGTCGGTCCAGACGGTCATGCCACTGCGGGGCGATGGCGCGATGCGCCTGACGACGGCGCGCTACTACACGCCTTCGGGCCGCTCTATTCAGGCGCTGGGTGTGTCCCCGGATATTATCGTGGAACAGCCGCGTCGTGACCCCACCGCCGAGGTCGAAGAGGACGAGAATGCCCGTCCACAGCGTAGCGAGGCCGACCTGCGCGGCAGCCTCAACAACGACTCGCTGACCGAGGACGAGCGTCGCCAGATCGAGGCGGATCGTGCCAAGGCAGAGGCGGCTGCAAAGCTGCGGGTGGATGACTATCAACTGGCCTATGCCATTGATATCCTAAAGGGTCTGTCGGCTCTGGCCCCTGCCAAGTAGGGTTTCGCGACAAACCTCATGATACAATGGGCTGCGGTGGGGGATCCCTTCCGCAGCCTTCTTTTTGCAAATCACCCAAGGGGCCGCCATGTCGGATCGTCAACTTACACCCGCAGAAATAGAGGCGCTGCCCTATCGCCCTTGCGTCGGGATCATGCTGGTCAACGATCAGGGCAAGATCTTTGGGGCGCAGCGCATCGACAGTGACATCCCCGCGTGGCAAATGCCCCAAGGCGGGATCGACGAGGGCGAAACTGCCCGTGATGCTGCTGTGCGAGAATTATGGGAAGAAACCGGTGTGACGGCGGATTTGGTGACGATCATGGCCGAGACCGCAGATTGGGTGAATTATGATCTACCGCACAACCTGATCGGGAAACTCTGGAAAGGACGCTTTCGCGGGCAAAAACAACGCTGGTTTTTGATGCAGTTCCATGGGCAAGATGAACAGATAAACATTAAAACAGACCACCCCGAATTTTCTGAATGGCTCTGGCTGTCGTCGCAAGAGCTGATTGAAAAGATCGTTCCGTTCAAAAAAGACGTCTATGCCCGGGTGGTCGCCGAATTTAAGGAGCACTTATCATGATGCGTATTCTGTCCCTCTGCCTCGCAGTTTTCGCCGCAAGCCCCGCCTTGGCGCTTAGCTGTCTTCCCCCGACGATCGAACAGGCCTTTATGGGCGTCCAGCAATCCCCAGACCTTTATGCGCCCGTGGTGGGCCGCTTTGAAGGTTTCGCATCCCGCGCGCCCAGCAATTCCCCCAATCCTCAGGATCGCACCTTCTGGGCGAATTTCGTGGGCGACCATATCTCGTCCAAAGGCCCTCACGCGGACCAGATATTGCGGGTTAAGGTGCGGGTCACCGAAACCTGCGCTGCCTCGTGGTGTGGTAATCTCGCGGCGGGCACACAAATGCTGACCTTCCTGCGCAAGTCGGGCAACAGCTATTACATCACAATCGGCGCCTGCGGTGGCAATGCGTTCATGAATCCAACCGCAAATCAGGTCCAAACCATCCGCAACTGCATGGCTTGGGGCAGCTGCTAACGGCTATCTTCCGCGCAGGATCTGTTCCCTTCATCTGGCCGAAAATACCTCGGGGAGGTCTGGAGGGGTGGAACCCCTCCAGCGTCGGCTCCATGGCACAGACCTTTGCGAAACGTGATCACGTCAAGACTCCACAGGGGAACAAAACAGGAATATGCTGCACGCCATGTCCTTTGCAGAGCTGTGCATCACGTCGAATTTTACCTTTCTCACCGGGGGCTCGCACCCCGAGGAATACATGCGCGCGGCCGCCTTGCAGGGCACACAGGCGATTGCGATTGCGGATGAAAATTCTGTCGCTGGCATCGTGCGGGCGCATACGGAAATGCGCGCGATTGCAAGGGATGTGCGCCTGCGCAACACGGATGACCCCATCGGCCCACCGTGCCCTGCACATATCGACAAACCACCCTCGGCAGAGGTCGACACCGTCCCAAGGCTGATCCCGGCGGCCAAACTTGTCTTGCAAGACGGCTTTACCGCGACCGCCCTGCCAAGGGATCGCGCCGCTTGGGGGCGTCTGTGCCGCTTGCTAAGCCTTGGGCGATTGCGCGCGAAAAAAGGCAGCTGCCATGTGCGGCTAGAGGATCTGCTGGACTGGGGGCAGGACATCGAACTGCTCCTTCACCCCTCACAAAAGGCACAGACGGCGCAGCCCGGCGCGGGCGACTGGGCACAACAGGCGCAGCGGTTGTCGCGCCGCTTTCCCGGGCAGATCAGCCTTGTGATGGCCCCCCGCTATGACGGGCAGGACGGGACACGCTTTGCCAAGCTCACCAAGCTGGCCGCCTCTCTGAACATCCCCATCGTCGCCTCGGCGCAACCGATGATGCACACGCCCGCACGGCGCAAGCTGACAGATGTGCTGACGGCGATCCGTCAGGGCTGCCGCGTCGATGCGCTTGGGCGTGCGGCTTTGGCCAATGCCGAGCAGCGCCTGCGTTCTGGCGCTGAGATGCAAAAGATCTTCCGTGATCACCCAGAGGCGATTGCCCAGACCACCACGATCGCAGATCGCTGCCAGTTCGATCTGGCGCAACTTCGCTACGAATATCCCAGCGAGGTGTCTGGCGGTGAAGGTCCCGCAGCGCGGCTGGAACGGCTGGCGCATGAGGGGCTGCGCTGGCGCTATCCCAATGGCGCGCCGCAAAAGGTGCGCGATATGCTGGCCCATGAACTCGCCCTGATCGGCAAGCTGAAATACGAACCCTATTTCCTCACCGTGCGCGATGTGGTCGCCTTTGCGCGTGATCGTGGCATCCTCTGCCAAGGGCGCGGGTCTGCGGCCAATTCGGTGGTCTGTTACTGCCTCGGCGTCACCTCTGTCAGTCCCGAGATCGGCACGATGGTCTTTGAACGCTTCGTGTCAGAGGCCCGCGACGAGCCGCCCGATATCGACGTGGATTTCGAACATGAACGACGTGAGGAAGTGATCCAGCATATCTACGAACGCTACGGTCGCCACCGCGCCGGGCTGTGTGCGACGGTGATCCATTATCGTGGCAAACGCGCCATCCGAGAGGTCGGTCGCGCCATGGGGCTGACCGAGGACACGATCAGCGCGCTGTCCTCGCAGCTGTGGGGGTTCTTTTCCACCAAGGGCCTAGAGGCGCACCGGATGCAAGAGATCGGCCTTGATCCGACGGACAGACGCCTCGCACAGACCATGGCGCTGATCTACGAGGTGATCGGCTTCCCCCGCCACTTTAGCCAACATGTCGGCGGCTTCATCATCACCGAAGGGCGGCTGGACGAGCTGTGCCCCATCGAGAACGCCACGATGGAGGACCGCACCGTCATTCCTTGGGACAAGGACGATATCGACGCACTCGGCATTCTCAAGGTCGATGTGCTGGCGCTGGGGATGCTGACCTGCATCCGAAAGGCGTTCGATCTGATCGACCAGCATCACGGCGTTGATTACACGCTCGCCACCCTGCCGCCCGAGGATCCCAAGGTCTATGACATGCTCTGCCGCGCCGACAGCCTTGGTGTGTTTCAGGTGGAAAGCCGGGCGCAGATGAACTTCCTCCCCCGGATGAAACCGCGCACCTTTTATGATCTGGTGATCGAAGTCGCCATCATCCGCCCCGGCCCCATTCAGGGCGATATGGTTCACCCCTATCTGCGCCGCCGCAATGGTGAGGAAAAGGTGCAGTTCCCCTCGGATGCCTTGGGGCAGGTGCTGGGCAAGACCCTCGGCGTGCCACTGTTTCAGGAACAAGCGATGCAGATCGCCATAACGGGCGCGGGCTTTACCCCCGAAGAGGCGGACCGTTTGCGCCGTTCGCTGGCGACCTTCAAGAAACATGGCAACGTCAGCGAGTTTCGCGGGCGTTTCCTCAAGGGCATGAAGGCGAACGGCTATGACGATGACTTTGCCGAACGCTGCTTTAGCCAGATCGAGGGCTTTGGCAGCTATGGTTTCCCCGAAAGCCACGCGGCCAGCTTTGCCCTGCTGGTCTATGCCAGTGCCTGGCTGAAACACCGTCATCCCGGCATCTTTTGCTGTGCCCTGCTCAACGCGCAACCCATGGGCTTTTACGCCCCCGCCCAGATCGTGCGTGACGCGCGCGAACACGGTGTCGAGGTGCGTCCCGTTTGCGTCAATTCCAGCTTTTGGGACAATGTGATGGAACCGGACGGGCAGGGTGGTCTGGCCCTGCGCCTTGGGTTTCGCCAGATCAAATCGATGGGCGAGGAAGAGTCGAACTGGATCACCGCCGCGCGGGGCAACGGGTATCTGGCGGTGCAAGACGTCTGGCGGCGTGCGGGGACCTCTCCGAAACTGCTGCGCATCCTTGCCGAAGCGGATGCCTTTGCCTCGCTCGGCGTGGCCCGGCGCGAGGCCCTGTGGGAGGCAAAGGCCCTCGCTACAGGCGGCGAACTGCCTCTCTTTTCAGGCGATCTGGACGGTGAGGCAATCCATGAACCCGCCGTGCATCTGCCCAAAATGACCTTGGGCGAAGAGGTGGTCGAGGATTACGTCTCGATGCGCCTCACCCTGCGCGCCCATCCCATGGCCCTGCTGCGCCACCGCTTGACACCAGGTTACGCCAGACTGGAATGAAGCCCAAGATCAATTGCACGCCCCCTTTTCATCTTGGTCAAAATACTCTGGGGGTCTGGGGGTGAAACCCCCAGCTTGTCGGATTTGCATGGCAAATTCGACTACCCGCTCAACACCCAAACACCGTCAAATATCAATATCCGCCCAGATCAGATGATGATCCGACGCTGCGTGCTGTTTCGCGCTCAGTTGCGGATAGACCTCCCAGCGGGGTGGGCGCGAGCCGGGCCATGCGCCCTTGCGAAAGATCCCGCCCAGCGTGACCTTGTCAAACAGCGCCGGCGAGAGCAGCAGATAGTCGATCTTGTCACCATCATTACCCAACCCATATGTGCCGATCCCCCGATCCGGGCGATCCGCATTATATTCGAATTCCGTGAAATTGGGATGTTCAGACACATCGCGCAGATCGGTGATCTGCAACAGCGGCGCAAGGTCTTCGCTGTCGGGACTGTCGTTCAGATCGCCCAAAACCACTATATTCTCGTGTCCCTCCGCCACCAGCCTGCGGTAAAATTCTGCCACCGCCGTCGACTGGGCACGGCGTTTGGCCCTTGATGTTGGATCATTGCCGCCGAATTTGCTCTTGAAGTGATTGGGCAGCACCATGATCGTCTGACCGCTTGGGGTCACCACCTCGTATTCGGGACAATCCCGGCTAAAAATTGCTGCGCCGTCCGGTTTCAGATCATCCACATGGCTGCGCACCCGGCCAATCGGAAAGCCTTCGCGCGTGCCAAGACCCACGTCGATCCCGCGCATGTCATTGCCATCGACCAGCATCAGATGTTTGTACATCTCTGGTTGGCCCAGTTTGCTGGCAAGTATCGACTGAAAGCTTTTCAGGACGGGTCGGCTTTCGGCCTCGACCAAAGCCAGCACATCGGCCCCGACCTCAAAGATCACGGCGGCAGTCAGCAGCATCGCGATTTCGTCAACCGCCGCTGTCTTCAACTCGACCCAACCGATCCAGTCGTCCCGCCCCTTGGCCACGATCCTGCGAGGCTTGGTCCTGTCCCTTGGACGCGTGATCAACCGTCCACGTATCCTGCGCAGACGCACAAAAGGGCCTTCGTTGTCATTCAGCATGCCAAGCTGGGCCAAAAGCACCAGCATCCGCGCCTTGTCGGCGTCGGCATAAATCGGTTTCTCGAACAAGGTGTTCAATTCCGCATGGGCGTCCAGAACGCCCTGATGGGCGTCCGTGTCGTCGTTGAATACCTTGGCGCGGTCAAAGAGATTTTCAACGTTATAGGCGGCGATGCGCATCGGCCCGCTCCCTTTATCCAAACAAATACGACTCAATCAATAAGTGTATTCTAGCATGGAAAGGCGGATCTGTCAGCGCAGGCGCGCCAGCAGCTCTTTGGAGACATAACCATCCGGCACCACACCGATCGCTTTCTGAAACGCCTGCACAGCGGCGATGGTATTGGGGCCGATGATGCCGTCCAGCCCGTCAGGGTCAAAGCCTTTGGACAGAAGGCGACGCTGCATCTGCTGTTTTTCGGTGAAGGATAGCGGTTTGTCTGCACGCGGCCAGTTGCCCTTGATCGGCCCCGCCCCGGCAAGACGGTCGGCCAGATGACCCACGCCGATCACATAAGCATCGGCCGTGTTATAGGTTTCCAGCACCTGAAAATTGCCAAAGATCACAAAGGCGGCCCCGCGATGCCCCGCAGGTAAAAGGATCGACGCGCGCCCGTGGTTGGGGATCTGTTTCCCGTTGACCAGCCGAACGCCCTGTCGGGTCCAAAAATTCACCGGCTTTTTTACCCGCTCGGTGCTGTTGGAATAGTCAAAACCCTTGGGCAGGATCACCTCTAACCCCCAAGGTTGTCCTTTTTTCCAGCCATTGTGCTGAAGATAAGCCGCGGTCGAGGCCAGCGCGTCGGTCGGGTCCTTGCCCCAGATATCGCGCCGCCCGTCGCGGTTAAAATCCTGCGCATGGGCGATATAAGAGGTCGGCATGAATTGCGTATGCCCCATGGCCCCGGCCCAACTGCCTTGCAGACCCTTGGTGTCGCCCGCTTGCAAAATCCTCAGCGCATCCAGCGTCTGCTGTTCAAAAAAGGCGCTGCGTCTTGGGTCATAGGCCAGCGTCGCGAGGGCCTGAATGGTGTTGGTATTGCCAAAGAATGCGCCGTAAGAGGTTTCCAGCCCCCAGATCGCCGCGACGATCTCTTTTTCCACGCCATAGCGGGCCTCGATCCTGCTCAGGACCGCGTTATGTTTTGCCACTGCCGCGCGCCCGTTTTTGACGCGGGCGCCGGACACGGCGGTGTCCAGATAGTCCCAGATCTGTTTGGTGAACTCTGACTGATTGCGGTCCTTGGCGACGATGCCCGCGTCATAGCGGACACCACGAAAAGCCGCGTCAAAGATCTGCGCGCGAATGCCTTGGGCCAAAGCACGCTTGCGAAATCCCTGCACCCACCGCGCGAACCCCGGTTGTGACGCGGCGCTGACCTGCGTGGGCTGAAGGTCTGGCGTCAACAAGTCTGGCGTCAACAAGTCGGAGGGCCTGATCTCTGGCCGGATAGAGCTATGAACCGCAAGCTGTTGCGCTGCCAGCGGGCTTGCCGTGGTCAAAGCCGTCAGCAGTGCAGCAATCCAGATACGCATGGTGTTTACCCTTGGAATGAACCAAATCATGTGGATAACTTAGCGCGATTGTTGCGTATCTGGAAGCAATCTAAGGTTAACAGGCAAGGGTTTGCCCGAATTTCAGGAAAGCCCGCCGATCAACCGCCTATCGACGCGTGCGTTTCACCTTGCGCGCGGTCTTGTCGGACTTGCGCTTTGCCTTGACGACCTTGCGCCCGCCCCCGCCTTTGAACCCGCCCTTGCCGCCTGCACGACCACGGCGCTGCCCGTCCTTGGGCCCGCTTGGCAGGGTCTTGCCGTCCAGTTCCAGCAGGTCCAGCATCAGGCCACCTGTGACCGGCACCGCCTCTGACAGGCGCACCAAAACGCGCTGCCCGATGCTGAGTTCCAGGCCGGTGTCCGCGCCCATCAGGGTCTGCGCCTCGCCGTCATAGTGGAAATATTCGCCCCCGATCGTGCGCACGGGCACCAGCCCATCGGCGCCAGTCTCATCCAGCCGGATAAACGCGCCAAAGCGTTGGATGCCGGAAATCCGCCCGGTGAATTCATTGCCGACCCGTTCCGACAGAAAGGCCGCAAGATAGCGGTCGTTGGTGTCGCGCTCTGCCATCATCGAGCGGCGCTCGGTTTCCGAGATATGTTTGGCCGTGTCTTGCAGTTGCTCGATATCCTCGGGCTTCAGTCCGTCCTTGCCCCATTTATGCGCCGAAATCAGCGCGCGGTGCACGATCAGGTCGGAATAGCGCCGGATCGGCGAGGTGAAATGCGCGTAAGACCGCAGGGCAAGGCCAAAGTGGCCGAAGTTTTCGGGAAAGTAATAGGCCTGCTGCATGGATCGCAGCGTGGACATATTGACCAGTTCGGTGAAATCGGACTCTGCCGCTTGCGCCAACAGGTTGTTGAGGTGTCGCGTCTGCAGAACCTGCCCCTTGGCAAGGGTAAAGCCACTGGCAATCGCGACCTCGCGCAGCGCCTCTAGTTTTTCGGCAGAAGGTTCTTCGTGGACGCGGAATAACAGGGGCTGTTTCTTGCCCACA
>ERZ887830.1409-NODE-1409-length-13507-cov-9.575899_pt1 | contig 13507 bp, 6 predicted proteins | sample MGYA00521101_ERZ887830 | MGnify/ENA primary metagenome ERZ887830 (study PRJEB32303, sample SAMEA104408592) | aquatic metagenome | biome: Marine water; feature: Pelagic; material: water | place: Baltic Sea | collected 2014-06-05T16:38:00 | depth 1,762 m ...
CGATAAATTTTGACGAACTACGCATCGGAACATCTTGGGATTCCGTAACTACGGCAGTTCCTGAACCGTCTAATTATGCTTTGCTGTTGGGCACCCTCTCTAGCTGCCTTATTTTAAGACGTCGCCGCCGTTAGAAAGCTAACATTTTATCCTAACGGAGAGTTTAAGAGTGCTTACCTCTGAAGGCGGGCCTTCCTATGGCCCGCCTTTTTTGTGCCAACTATCTAAGAATATCTTCTATTTATTGCTATGCTTCGCGTTAATCCAGCCACATCCAAGATGGGATTTACATTGATTGAATTGCTCACTGTGATCGCTATCATTTCGATACTTGCAGCGATTTTATTACCGACTCTCAAATCAATACGTGAAAGTGCCAATCAGGCCAAATGTGTGGCAAATTTAAGAATGATGGGGCAAGCAATTGCCCTTTATTGTGCGGAAAATAAAGGCGACTATCCCCTTGCAATCAATAATAGTTGGAGCGCCTTCACCCCTGTCGATCCCGCGCGATACCCAAATTATGGTGTCCTCACAACACTGTTGGACTACAGCAAAGATAAATTCTCAAGCAATACCTTTAAGCAGTGGGATGCAGACCACTACTGCAATTGCCCAAGCTCAAATAATTTAAGCTCATACCGAGATTACGCATTAAATGTCGAAGTAATGGGATTTAACGGTGGCAACAATATAGATCTAGGGAATAAAACGATCAACATAATCGATCCAGCAAAAATCATCCTTGCCGGTGATAATGCAGCCGATCAACCCCCTTACAAATCGCGAACTTATTTTGATCTCAACAAATGGCCTTACGCGCAAAACCTCGGAGAGCGGCATCAAGGCAAGTGCAACCTACTCTTCGCAGATTATCACATCGAATCACAGAAACCAAGTGACATCAAAGCTGAACAAATAAACCCATTTTTATAAATCGACTCAATCGCAACTCACTCGCATGCATATAAAGATATCTTTCGCTCTAGGCTGCATCGCAGCACTGTCCTTGCTTAACTCAGCGGAGTACGCTCATGGCGATACCTCACAACGACAAGTTCAGCGCGACCCTGCGATTGAGCCAGCCGAAGGACTCGAACATACGTTCGACGTCTCAGAGAATACTTTTCGCCTAAACGGTCAGCCCTTCTACTATCACGCGACCGAGATTCATCCCAATCGCATTCCGCCGCAATACTGGCGCCATCGACTGAAAATGGTTAAAGCAATGGGTTTAAACACGGTCTCGTTCTACATTTTCTGGAATCAGGTGGAACCGCGTCCCGGCGAGTTTAACTTTGAAGGCTTTAATGATTACGCGAAATTTTGTCGCCTCGCTCAAGACGAAGGGCTCTGGGTCATCATTCGCCCGGGTCCCTATGTTTGCTCCGAATGGGAAATGGGCGGACACCCTTGGTGGTTGCTCCAGCACGAGGGCATCCAACTACGGACCACCGACCCGCATTACATGGCAGCATCCGAGCGCTACCTCAAGGCTGTCGCACGCGAGTTGGCACCCCTTCAAGTGACTCAGGGTGGCCCCATCATTCTTTGCCAGGTTGAAAACGAGTTCCCCTACCGTGACCAGCCCTACCTCAAGGCGATGCGACAGCTCTATCTTGATGCCGGTTTTGAGGTTCCACTCATATCCTGTAACCCCACCAAAGGCGGACAGCGCTTTATCGACAGCTACCGTGATGATCTTATCCAGACGGTTAATTTCGGGAGCCGGAAGGCTGCGGAATCTTTTGAAATCCTGCGGAAATTCAAGCCCACCGGACCCTACGCCAACGGGGAATACTACGTCTCCGGTTTCGACTTCTGGGGCGAGTCGCACAAGACCGGCGCAACCGACTTGCGCGTCAACGACATGGCCTACATGATTGATAATGACCACTCCTTTTGCCTCTACATGGGCTGCGGTGGAACGAACTTTGGATTCACCGCCGGTTCCTACACCGCTAAAGAAACTGCCGAATACCCGAATGACAAGGGGGACGATGCGTATCGCCCCGACACCACCTCCTACGATTTCGATGCCCCTATATCAGAATCCGGTCTCGCCACAAAAAAGTTCATGGCCTTTCGCGAACTCTTTGAAAGTCGCCTAGCCGAAGGAGCGCAATTACCACCCATTCCTACAGCAATCCCCACCCTCTCGATACCAGAAGTCGTTCTCAATGAGACTGCGCACATCATCGACCCCGAAAATCAGGCAATTCGCACGCACGATCCTAAAACAATGGAGTTTTATGATCAAGGTTACGGCTCAATTGTCTACCGCACTACCTTACCTGCGGGTCCAGCAGGAGTACTAAGTGCCGCCTCGGTGCGGGACTTCGCCTATGTGTTACTGGATGGACAGCCGAGTGGCATCATGGATCGTCGCCGGCGTATCTATCAGGTAGAAATCCCGGCACGCCCCAGGGCTATGACGCTCGATCTTGTAGTCGAGTCAATGGGACGTCCCAACTGGGGCGTACAAATGATCGACTACAAAGGGCTTGTCTCGCCGATTAAGTGGACGAGCGATGGCACTGAAAATAAATTACAGGAATGGGAAATTTTTCTCCTACCGCTCGATGACGTTCACCTATCCAAGATCAAATTCTCAAAAGGAGACTCCAATATTAAGGGGCCGGTTTTCCGGCGCGGTTATTTCAATCTAGACCAAACCGGAGACACTTTCATTGACACACGCAATCTTGGTAAGGGTATGCTCTGGGTAAACGGCTACAACCTCGGGCGTTATTGGAAGATAGGCCCTCAGCAGACCCTATATTGCCCCGGTGTCTGGCTTAAAAATGGCCGCAATGAAGTCGTCGTGCTCGAATATCTCGAAACGGAAAACCCTGTCGTGCAGGGACTGGAGGAACCCATCCTCTCAAAACTACGCACCGATTTAGATTTTTCGCAAAAACTCAAAAAAACATCTCGTTAATCCTCAAAAACTGACATGAAAAAAATAAACCGTAGAGACTTCATCGCTATCGGAGGCTGCTCCTTGCTGGGCACCTACCTGAGTGCCGGGGAACAGGACACCACTCTGGGCACAGTTTACACCGATCTTTGTGTTTACGGAGCTACTGCAAGCGGCATTATGGCAGCAGTGGCGGCGAGACGCGAAGGTATGCGTGTTGTCATCATCGAGCCCTCCAGATGGCTGGGTGGAATGACTGGCGGTGGTCTCATGCATATCGATTGGGGGCGTCGCCAAGCGGTCGGCGGTACCACTCGAAAAACCTTAAATAGTAAATATGATGATACCGTTTACCGCAAAATTTTCAAAAAGATCATTGAAAAATATGCGATTCAGGTAGTCTACGAGCACCGCCTCACAAGCCTGAGAAAAACCGGTAAAAAAATAAAATCCATCGAGCTGGAATACGCCCCACCGGACCAACTCGGATGTCCGATACCTTATGCCATCGTAAACCACTCCATGCGCGTAGAGGCAGATGTCTTTATCGATTGCAGCTACGAGGGTGAATTAATGGCCCGCTCGGGGGTATCCTATACCTATGGACGCGAAGCTGCTGAAGAATACGATGAATCACTTGGTGGTGTTCCACCCAATATGGTGGAATATGACATCGACCCCTACGTGAAGCCCGGAAACCCCTCGAGTGGCCTCATCCCCCTCGTTCAGGATATTAAAATGAACCCTATTGGGAGTGCCGACAAACTCACCATGGGCTACGGCTTTCGCTGGAAATTTACTAAAGAGCCCGACCAAATCCCCATCGGCGCTCCCGAGGATTACGACCCACGAACCTACGAGGTTTACCGTCGTGCTTACCAAAATAAAATCTCCCTTCTTGGACGCCGCACTCGCAAGCTCGGTGTTTATGAAAAATGTGGCGGGCACGTCCACGGAATCGGCACCGGGAATCAAGCGCGCAGCCTCTACACCAATACCGTCTACGGCTCTAATGCAAATTACCCCGAAGGCGACTACGCCGAGCGCGCTCGTATTTGGAAATTCCTGCAGAACCACCTCATGGGATTCACCCACTTCCTGAGAACCGATCCCAGCGTTCCGCTCGATAAACGTGAGAACGCCCGCAAGGTCGGCTTCATGCCGGATTACTTCGACGACACCGGCGGCTTACCACACCAGCTTTACGTCCGTGAATGCCGTCGCATGGTCTCGGACTACGTCGTTTGCCAAAAAGATATGGAAGGAAAAACAGATCCTTCCGATTCGGTTGGTCTGGCTTCATACGGAGTGGATGACTGGCCTTATGCGATGTTCCCACTCAACGGCAAAATCGTCCTCAACGGTGGTGAATTTTCCATGCTACGACTCGATCCAGTCTACGATGGCATCTATAAAATCCCATACCGCTCCATCACTCCAAAAGCTACTGAGTGCACGAATCTCTTTGTACCAGTCTGTTGTTCCGCCAGCCATATCGCCATGACCTCCCTACGCATGGAACCCGTCTGGATGATCCTTGGTGAGTCGGCTGGCATTGCGGCAGCCATGGCGATCCGCGAGGATATTCCAGTACAGAAAGTCGACTACACAAAACTGCGCAACAAATTACTCGAAAAAGGACAAATTCTTGAACGACCACAGGTATGAAAAACCTGAGACCTTTTGATACAAGCCACCTAAAGTTCATTTTACTAGGAAGTTTTCTCTTAGGGGGTATCGCATCCATTCTGCATTCCAGTCCTGCAAAATCTCCCAACATCATTTTCATTTTAAGTGATGATCAAAGTTGGGTAGGAACTTCACTGCAGATGCTGCCCGATGACGCCCGCACTCGTAGTAATTATTACCGCACGCCTAATCTAGAGCGACTTGCGGCGATGGGGGTGTCCTTTAGCAATGGCTATGCCCCAGCACCGTTTTGTTGCCCGACTCGACGCAGCCTCCAAATCGGCCAAGATGTCGTTCACCACATGTATAACCGCGATCGGGAAAACTGGACTCGCACTTACCGCGAGCAATTGAACCTCGTTCAAATGCTCAAGCGTGCCGACCCAAACTACCGCACCGCTCATTTCGGAAAATGGGACCTGCGGTACGACAAAATTAGCCCACAACAAATGGGTTATGACCGCAGCGATGGCATTACATCCAACAATGAGGGCGGTTACGATGTGCAAAAAGAACGTAAGCGCGAGCGCGATGCCCACCCTGCGGAGGATCCCAAAGAAATCTTCACCCTCTCGAAACGCAGTTGCGATTTCATGGAGGAACAAACCAAAGCAGGACGCCCCTTCTATATTCAGCTTTCCCATTACGCCGTCCATCTTTCGGTCTACTATCAGCAAAAAACTCTCGACCAATACTCCGCTGCAAGCGATGACGCGCGTCACACGATGCCGGAATTTGCCGCAATGACCGAGGATCTGGATGCCGGCCTCGGTATCATTATGGATAAAATTCAAGCGCTTGGCATCGAGGAAAATACCTACATCATTTTCATGTCCGACAATGGCGGCACGAAGCGTGTCCCGGGGCAACCCTCCGCAGACCTCCCACGCAATCATCCGCTGCGAGGTTACAAGAGTACCATGTATGAAGGCGGGATTCGAGTTCCCCTCATCATTGTGGGTCCTGACATTGCGGCAGGAGTTCGCTGCTCCGAGTCGGTTAGCGGGCTTGATCTTTTTCCCACTTTTGCTGACTGGGCGGGTTATTCTCAAAGCTTACCTGTCAAAGTAGAGGGCGCGAGCCTCAAACCGCTTTTAACTGGAAAGGGTAAGATCGAGCGTCGACGCCCCTTCCTCTTCTTCCACCATGCCGCCGACCGCCTGCCCCAGAGCGCCCTCATTCTGGATGAATACAAACTCGTCAAGACTTGGAAAGAAGATCGTCTTGAACTCTATGATCTTTCCAGCGATCTCGAGGAGAGTGAAAACCTCGTCCTCCAAAAACCAGAACTCACCGCAAGACTGCACCGTATGATGCTCAATTATCTGGAGCAGTCCAATGCCGAGACCCGCTACCTGAAAAAGAAGTGAATTCACACTCCATATATCACAGAGGAACCTTCCTCCACCAAATCGCTTGTGTCCTTGGTTTTGCGACCTTTGCGCTCTATCCCTTTAGTAAGTCCCATGCTGAGCTCCGCCCTAATCCACTATTTTGTAATCATGCGGTACTTCAACAAGGCGCGCCAGTTCCAATTTGGGGCACCGCTGACGAGGGCGAAGTTGTTGAGGTAACGTTCAGGGGGCATCAAGTCTCGACGACTACCAAAGATGGAAAATGGCGGGTGCAACTACCCGCGATGCGCGCTGGCGGTCCCGACACAATGACGATTCAGGGCGAAAATACCATTCGCCTTAAAGACTTATTGGTGGGTGAAGTTTGGATTTGCAGCGGTCAATCCAATATGGAGCGACAGCTAGGGCTTCGCGCAGGCCAGCAACCCATTGACAATTACAAGGTAGAGGCAGCGCGCGCCAACTATCCAAGGATTCGGGAATTCAAAGTGGCGCGCGCGACTTCCGATACCCGCCTCGCCGAAGTGAACGGAGCATGGAAGGTCTGTAACCCTGAGTCCGTTCTAGACTTCTCAGCGGTCGGTTATTTTTTCGCATACGAATTATTTCAAGCCATCGATATACCTGTTGGCATCATCCACACCACTTTGGGCGGTACCCCCGTCCAGGCGTGGACCTCGCACGAAGTACATGCACGCTACTTTCCTGAAACCCTTGCAGGACAAATCAAGGAAATCGAAACTTATCCGGCGCGACTTGCCGCATACCAAGCGGCAGAACCCAGCCTCTTGGAGCAATGGCGCGAGGCATACCTCGCTGCCGAGCAGACCGGGAAAAAGAAACCGAAGCGACCCCGCCCGCCCGGAAATCCTGCAACCAGCAAGAACCGACCTGCCGCGCTCTTTAATGGCATGATCCATCCTCTGATTCCTTACGCCTTCAAAGGCGTGATCTGGTATCAGGGCGAATCCAATTCCGGCATCCCCGAAGCGTTGAGTTATAACCAACGCTTCTCAGCGATGATCGATAACTGGCGCGCCGAATGGGGCTTGCATGACTTTCCCTTTCTCTTTGTGCAAATTGCTCCGCATAATTGGATGAATCCCGAAATCCGTGAAGCTCAATTTCAAACTCTCCAGACCATACGCAACACCGCTATGGTCGTTACCACCGATGCAGGCGACCCAGGTGATATTCATCCCACCAATAAACGACCGGTTGGTGAGCGGCTTGCGCTGGCAGCCCGTGCACTTGCCTACGGCGAGGCCATCACCTATTCTGGACCCCAATACCAATCCATGCGGGTTATGAATAATGAAGTTATTCTGAATTTCACGCATTGCGGTTCGGGTCTTCTCGCAAAGGGTGGCCCACTCAAAGGCTTCACCCTCTCGGCTGATGGAAAATCTTTCCTAAAGGCTGCTGCCCGCATTGAAGGCGACACCGTGGTGGTTTCCAATCCCGAAGTCACCAACCCCATCGCGATACGCTATGGCTGGAACAAGATCCCCGAGGTCAACCTCTATAATCACGAAGGCCTGCCCGCCTCGCCCTTTCGAAGCGACGCTCCAATTATAAAACCTTACAACGCTTCCGAATGAATATCGCGCTTCCATGCGCACGCTTCAGTGCTGCCCTTAGTCTCTTCGCCTCACTGCTTTATGCAGATTCCGAGCTTACGATGTGGTATGAAAGACCGGCTTCTGAGCTCAAGCCGATTACCGAAGCCTTACCAGTTGGCAATGGACGGATGGGAGCGCTGGTCGTGGGAAATCCAGCTCGCGAACGCTTAATTCTAAGCGAAGATAGCCTTTGGACCGGTGACAGCTCGAAAATGGGATCTTATCAAGTATTGGGTGATGCCTTGGTGCATTTGCCGGAACATCAGAATGTCAGCAACTATCGCCGCGAATTGGATCTCTCCAAGGCGATAGCACGTGTTAGCTATGAATCCAAGGGCGTTCGCTTCGAGCGTGAGATTTTTTGTAGCCATCCCGCTGATCTACTGGTAGCACAATTGAGGGCTAGTCAAGCCGCTGCCTACCAAGGCACCATTGAACTGGTCGATACGCATAACGCGTCCTACAAAATTGCGGACAATAACAAGATTATTGCCTCCGGAGTGCTTGAAAATGGCCGTAAATATGAATGGCAACTTTTACTCATCAACACAGGCGGTACCATTGAGGCAATCGCCCAAGAAAACTCAGTTCGTTTAGAGTTTAAGGACTGTGATGCCCTTCGCATCATGATCGCCTCGGGCACCGATTACCAACTCGACTTTGAGCGCAACTACACCGGAGATGCGCCGCACAATCGGCTCAACCAACAAATTGAAAGCGCAAGTACGGCAAGCTATGCCAGTCTCAAAGAAGACCATCTAGCGGACTATCGCGCCCTCTTTGAGCGCGTCGATCTTAAGCTTGGAGATTCCAGCCAAGACCAGCGCGTATTGCCCACCGACCAGCGCAAACTTCGCGCCCACGAGAAATTTGATCCCGAATTTGAGGCCCTCTTTTTTCAATACGGTCGCTACCTCTTAATTGCCTCCTCCCGAACAGGCGGGCTACCTGCCAATCTACAGGGCCTCTGGAATTACAAGAATGATCCCGCCTGGAACAGCGACTATCACACCAACATCAATGTCCAGATGAATTACTGGCCGGCGGAGACTACCAACCTCAGCGAATGTCATACCCCCTTTTTTGATCTCATTAAGAGCCAACTTCCTTCTTGGCGTGAATTAACTGCCAATGCCAAAGAATTCAACGACGCAGAGGGGAAGCCCAACTCAGTTGGATTCGCCCTCCGCACCTCCCACAACATCACCGGTGGTATGGGCTGGAAATGGAATAAAACCGCAAATGCCTGGTATTGCCAGCATCTCTGGGAACATTACGCCTTCAACAAAAATGAGGACTTCTTGCGCGAATTTGCCTATCCCATTATAAAAGAGACCTGCCAATTCTGGGATCGCCAACTGAAAACCCTTCCCAACGGAAAGCTCGTGATTCCAAAAGACTGGTCACCCGAACATGGTCCAGTTGAGGATGGCGTCAGCCACAGTCAGCAAATCGTCTATGATCTCTTCACTAATTACATTGAAGCTGCTGAGATTCTAAAACTGGATTCCGAATTTCGCGACCATGTCGCGCAACTCAAGGATCGACTCCTTGCGCCATCCATCGGGAGTTGGGGGCAGCTGATGGAATGGATGCATGAAAAAAGCCCGCGCGCTTTTAACCCAGCGACCGACTTTAAAAAAACCAAAGCCAAGCTCATGGCACGCCTCATTGATGCAGATCCAATTAAAGATCCGGTCGCTCATTTTGTTTGGCACGCCTTTACTCCCGAGCAACAAAACCGGCTGCAGCAATCCCCGATTAATTTCTCTGCGCTCTATGAAGGGCTGAATAAGCTAATCAATGGCCCCTCCCTGGCAGGGGAGGACTGCCTAACGGAACCATTACAATCCAGAGTCTTGATGGATTTACATTTGCTCAGTTTGGAGAATTCCAGCCTAGTGCCTTTGTTAAACCATTGTCTGCTCATTGAAGGTCTGGGGCTAGATGATAAACGCGAGGTCAATGCCCTCGATTCTCCCAGCGACCGGCACCGTCATACCTCTCACCTCTTTGGGGTTTTCCCCGGACGGCAAATCAGCCATCACAAAACACCGGAACTTGCACAGGCCGCTAAAGTCTCACTCGAGGCACGGGGTATCAAGACACAGAGCGACGTCCGCGAATGGTCGTTTGCCTGGCGCGCCGCACTATTCGCCAGACTGCGTGATCCAGCCAGCGCGCACCATATGCTTCAGCAGCTTTTTTCCAGCCGTAACACCTGCCCAAATCTCTTTGGGCTTCACCCGCCGATGCAAATTGATGGAAATTTTGGGGCGACTGCTGCAGTAGCAGAAATGCTGCTTCAATCTCACAATGAAGTCGTGGAGCTTTTGCCAGCACTACCAACTCACTGGCACACTGGTTATGTTAAAGGGCTTCGAGCACGCGGAAATATGACTGTCGATATGCAATGGGAAAAAGGGTTGTTGACCGACCTGCACATCAGCGCAGCGCGTCCCGAAAAAATATCAGTTAAGATTAACGAGGAAATCCAAGAATTACTTCCCCAGTTAGATCTAAAAAATTAAGCACCTCGCAAGAATGTTTACTAAAGTGAAAAATAAATCTACAGCCTACCTTATATCCTGCTTCCTTCTCCCGCTGATTCTATCTGCAGTTGTTTCACCTCTTGAATTTTATGTCAGTCCAAATGGGCATGACTCTTTCGACGGTCTCACTCAAGATCGGGCTTTTAAAACCCTTGATGCTGCACGTGATGCCATTCGTGAATTGCCAGAAAAAAATGCTCCTGTTCATGTTTCGATCCTTCCCGGGTATTATCAACTCAAGAGCTCTTTATTCCTCGATGAACGTGATTCAGGAACAGAACAATTCCAGATTGTCTATGCCGCGCAAATACCTGGCACAGTTAGTATTGCAGGCGGTTGTAAAATTCCTTTTTCAAAAGCTCAAAATGTCTCAGACCCAAAGATAATAAATCGAATTATCAACCCGCTGGCTCGTGCACAGATTCGGCAAGTAAATCTCAAAAATCTGGGTATTCATAATTACGGTCGAGTAAAAAACCGAGGATTCCGTCGTCCCTACGCCAATCCAGGCCTCGAACTTTTTATCGATGACCACGCCTACCATATAGCCCGTTGGCCTAACGAAGGGTTTACTCCCATTGGTCCTGTCATCGATCCTGGCTCGATACCTAAAAAGGGAGACTACTCTAATCGTGGCGCTCGTTTCAAATTTCACGATGAGCGCCACAGTCGGTGGCAGTGGCATGAGGATATCTTTATCTCGGGTAACTTTGGTACTGCCTGGGCAGACGACACCATACAAATAAAGTCTATTGATGCCAAATCACAAGAGATCGAATTAGCCAGCGCACATTTATACGGAGTCAAGGCTGGCACTGAATACTCTAATTACTTCGTGAAAAATCTCATTGAAGAACTAGACCACCCCGGGGAGTATTTTGTGGATCGTGAAAGCGGTATTCTTTATTTTTATCCGCACGATCAAAATATCTCGAGCGACCTAGCAGTATCGCTTTTAGAAGAGCCATTGTTCGTCTTGGAAAAAGTCGAACATGTTATTTTCAAAAACCTTATTTTTGAAAATTCACGAGGTATCGGTATCTACCTTGAGCAGGGCAATGACATCAAAATATTGGGTTGCAAACTAAGGAACATAGGCACCGTAGCGATCTGTATGGGTCGTGGTATCGCACCCGACAAGACCTATCGTCATGATTTTACTGGCAAGCCCTTATCGAGACAATTGGGCAGCTGGCACGAACATATCTATCAGAACAGCACTTTCAATCGTCGTGCAGGAAAAAATCACCTCATCGAAAGCTGCGATATCTATAATACTGGAGCTGGTGGAATTAGCATGGGAGGCGGTGACCGCCTAACGCTCGAGCCAGGAAATAATATCGTACGCAATTGCGACATCAGTCACTACAACCGACTCGACCGCACTTACCGAGCTGCCATTAATCTCGAAGGTGTTGGTAATATCATTGAGAATAATCATATCCATCAGGCCCCGGACATGGCCATTTATTTGCATGGCAATGAGCACAAGATCCGGCGTAACCATGTGCACCATGTCATGCAGGAAAGCAACGAAGGAGGGTGGTTTTATATGGGCCGTGATCCAACTGAATATGGCAATGAAATTTACCACAATTTCGTGCACCATGTCGCAGTAGCAAATGGGGGTATTCAGCCAAAACGGACCCAAGGCTCTTCAGGGATTTATATTGATGACTGGGCCTGTGGAACTCGTGTGTATAGTAACCTCTTCTACCGTGTAGGGCGTGACCGAGCCGCGGTCGTCATAAATGGGGGCAACGACAATACTATTGAAAAAAACCTCTTTGTGGATTGTCGGTATGCGGTCTACTCAAGTTCACCCTTCACCACTTGGAATCAAGAATTTTTTAAACAAGCAATTGCTCCTGGCGGTGTGTATAGTGAACGCCTAAATGCAGTTAGATATCAATTCCCACCCTACAGTGAACGCTATCCCTCGCTCCTTAATATACTTGAAGATGTACCCAGCCAACCGAAGCGTAATCTCGTAACGATGAATGCGTATGTGAGTTGTCAGGATGCCTACAAAACAAGAGGTGAACCGAAAACCACAAAAATTAATAACGCCACTTTTGAGAGTCTTGAATTTACTGATCCAACTCAGCTCGATTTTTCTCTGCCAGATGACTCCATACTCTACCAAAAACTACCAGACTTCGACCCCATTCCTTTCGAAGAAATCGGCACTTATTTGGATGACTTCCGCCAGAAACTGCCCGTTTTGGAATCAATCATAGGAACCCATGAGGCGGAAGCTCAGCACGCAATGATTGGTGTTCGGCAAAACGTCACCTCCTCGAGTCACAATAGGCATCCAGAGGCACAATGGTTTCCTAAAGCTGGTTTCGGTCTATTCATTCATTGGGGTCTACATACAGCCGGCAACCTTAAGGATGTCTCATGGCCGATGATTCAAGGTATGAAATACAATAACACCCGTATCGAGGATCCCGCTGAGCGAGAACGCATCTTGCTAGAACAGGATTTCCAGAAAGATGGCGACGCTCTAATTACACCCAATCAATATTTTTCCTTAGCAAAGGAATTCAACCCATCCCCAAATAGCTACGACCCTGATCAATGGATCGCAGCTGCCAAAGCCGCTGGATTCACCTACGCTGTACTAACTGCACAACACCACGAGGGATACGCTTTTTGGCCCAGTGCTGCGAATAACTTTAATACCGAATTATATGCTCAGGGACGTGACCTCGTACGTCCTTTTGTTGAGGCTTGCCGCAAGCATGGCCTAAAGGTCGGGCTCTATTATTCTCCGCCAAATTGGTACTTTGATCGAGACCATATGAATTTTTTATACTATCGAACTGCCAAATTGAATCCAGAATTTCCGCATTTGAATGCCGATTTAAAACCAAATATGCGAATATTCACTCCTAGTGAAAAAGAAACACATCAGAATCAGTATGCTAAATTAGTTCGCGAACAGGTAGAGGAATTACTCACTCGTTATGGTACTATTGATCTCCTTTGGTTTGATGGAAGAATCACTGACTACCAAGGTAATGTTGCTATCTCCAGAGAGCGTATTCTTGAACTCCAACCAAGTATAGTGATGAATCCACGCCTTCATGGTAAAGGTGACTTCCGTACCTATGAAACCCACTTAAATCTTGAAAAACCAACCAAAGAATGGGCCGAATTTTGCGATAAATGGACCTACACCTGGGGCTACAATTCATGGGCCCGATTTCGGGATAATGCCAAAATTCTGAGTGACCTAGCTCGTTGTCGTTCACTTGGAATCAATTATCTGCTCAGCATCGGACCGGACAAAAATGGACAATTGCCCGATGCCGCATATACAAACATGAGTGTGATAGCCGATTGGATGCGCATACATCGCGC
>ERZ887830.1412-NODE-1412-length-13480-cov-17.534153_pt1 | contig 13480 bp, 14 predicted proteins | sample MGYA00521101_ERZ887830 | MGnify/ENA primary metagenome ERZ887830 (study PRJEB32303, sample SAMEA104408592) | aquatic metagenome | biome: Marine water; feature: Pelagic; material: water | place: Baltic Sea | collected 2014-06-05T16:38:00 | depth 1,762 m ...
GCTGCAGCGGCGCCGTGGGAGAAAGCCACAGCAATGCGGTCGACACGCTCATTGTCTGGATCGCCGCTATGACCCTTCACATGGGTGAGCGGGACATCGTCGAGACGAGCCGCATCCAAGGACTTCCATAAATCTTGATTCAGCACAGGTTTGCCTGCAGCGGTGCGCCAGCCTTTGCGTTTCCACCCCTTCAGCCAAGATCCCAAGCCATCGATGAGGTATTTGCTGTCGGTCCTAAGGGTGAGATCGGGATGCCGTGGCAAGTCTTTTAAACGCTCCAACAAGGCCAAAGCCGCCTGGAGCTCCATCCGATTGTTCGTGGTCGCAGGGTCATGCCCTCCAAATTCTTCGACGCTGCCATCCTCAAACCGCAGTAAGGCGCCCCATCCACCCGGACCCGGATTGCCGCGGCAGGCACCATCCGTTGCGGCAGCCACCACCCGGCCCCGTCCATCAACCATTGGTTTCCCCTCGCAAAGTTCGGTAGAACACGGGTTCTCACGCAGCCGTGTATGAGGCGAACCTACCCCCAAGCCACAGGCTTGGCTGTCACTGGTGTCGCTGTCACTGGTGTTCTTGCACTGCTGTTGCCCGGCGCGCTCGCAGCGCGGGGCATCTTTGAAAGCAAGCCACTGCCTCAAGAGCGGTTTGCCGTGCTGGCGCGACCCGTCGGTCAGAACAGCTGGAAGCTGCTTGTTCTGGAACAAATCAAGCGCAAACCCCTTTGCTGGACGCCGCGGGCCGACGGATTAGTCGAACCCACGTTGAACAGCTTTAATTTCGCTGGAATTTGCAGCCGATATCTCGACAGCAATGGTTATTCGATTCGTAGTGGCGGTTCAGACCTTGGAGCGCGGTTCCGGTTGCGCCTAATGCAAAAGGGATCAACCCTGCAATTACAAGCGTTCAATCCAGATCAAAAGGCGCCGATCGTGGTTGGGCATGCGCCCATTCCACAACGACAGCGAAATGGCTTTGTTCGCCTTGAACTGAATGACGACTGGCGGCTTGAACGACGCGCGTACCAAGGACGAACCCTGAGCCACATTTATTTCGCAAATCCGGATCCCGTGCAGCTGTTATTGGCGAAAGCCATCCACCAGAGCAGAGGATCAAGCCTGGCCAGCCTTGGCGCCCCTAAGCCCCCCAGCATGCCTCCGCCAATCCCAAAAACGTCTACTCGCGGCGTTTCCTTTGCGTCACGGCGGACAAACGGCCAGCGGATCGCAAGCGCAGGCCCGATCCCGCTGCAAGTGATCCCGTACAGGAGCCGGCGATAGCCGCTGGCACGGTGCCAGTTACCAGAGAGACCCGCAAAACAACCATTTCTGCTTGGTGGCTCTCACAATGCATTTGTGTGAGGAGTGCAGAACACCTCTTCAGGGTCGAAACAAGGACAGACTCCTGAATATGTTCCACGAAAAACTCTGCCTTTGGCAGGGTTTTTTTATTGCCTCGCCGAATTGGCCATAAAAAAGCGACCCTCCAATGAGCGTCGCTTGTGAGGAAAAAAATGAGGCGTGGATCGGCCGAAGACCGACCCGACAGGATCACTTGATCGTGACCTTGCCACCCACTTCTTCGATGGCCTTCTTGAGGGCCTCGGCATCGTCCTTGGACACGCCTTCTTTGACCAGCTTGGGAGCGGCCTCGACCAGAGCTTTGGCATCGCCCAAGCCCAAGCCAGTCGCTTCGCGAACGGCCTTGAGAACTTTGATCTTGGAGGAAGCTTCGAAGCTTTCCAAGACAACATCGAACTCGGTTTTTTCTTCAGCAGCCTCACCGCCAGCAGCAGCGCCAGGAGCAGCCATCACGACACCAGCTGACGCGGCGGCGGAGACACCAAAAGCCTCTTCGATCTGCTTAACAAGCTCGGAAGCTTCAAGCAGCGAAAGGGATTTCAGCGATTCGAGGATTTCGTCGGTTTTTGTAGACATGGTTGAAAATCAGCAACAGATCAGGAAATAGACGTGGTGGCAGAGCCAACTCAGCTGTCGCCGCCTTCGGCGTGCTGCTTGAGTGCCCTGGCCATGCCGGTGGGAACCTCGTTGATGCCAACGGCGACCTTGGTGGCCACAGCGTTGATTGCACCAGCGATCTGAGCCATGAGTTCTTCCCTGGAAGGAAGATCAGCGATGGCCTTGATCTCGTCTTGAGAGAGAAGCTTGCCTTCGAAAAGGCCACCCTTCGTCTCAGACTTATTCACTTCTTTCTGGAAAGACCGAACGGCCTTAACACCAGCACCAACATCGCCTTTTACAAGAACGAAAGCGTTGGTACCCGTCAGAAGCGAATCGAGGTTGGCCCAGGAGCTGTCGCCATCAATGGCACGGCGCATCAAGGTGTTTTTAGTCACCTTGCAGACGCTGTTGGTGACCCGCAGACGATCCCGCAGGTCAGACATTTCCTTGATGGACAGGCCCTTGAAATCAAGAACCAATGCCAGCTCGGTCTCGGCGAGGAGCCCTTTGAGCTCTCCGACGATCTGTTGCTTGTTCTCCAGAGTGCGGCCCATGATGATTGGATCGGATAGAGGAACAAGCAGGACATGCGGCCGATCGAGTCTCAAAAATGAGACGAGGCCGCGTTCCAATCCAATCTCACAAGGGAGAAAAAATGTTGCGCGTTTGCCTCGGCGGGAATTACATCATCAAAGGACGAATGAACGTCCCCAGATCAAACCTGCTGTCTCTGGCCGGGCACATGCCCGAATTGGCTTTCGCCAATGACTAAGCATAAGTCAAGGGGCGTTAGCCCTCCTGACCAATCTCCTGTAGAGCCGAGAAATCGACTTCGACAGATGGACCCATCGTGGATGTCACGTACAAGCTTTTCCAATAACGCCCCTTCGCGCCACTGGGCTTGTTGCGATCAATCGTCTCTTGCAGGGTCTTGAGGTTCTCGAGCAAGGCATCCGCGTTGAAGCTGGCCTTACCAAAACGAACATGCACGATGCCGGTGCGATCCGCACGGAACTCAAGCTTGCCCGCCTTGAAGTCTTTGATGGCAGCCGCAAGATCGGTGGTCACCGTTCCAGCTTTTGGGTTCGGCATTAAGCCACGCGGACCCAGCACTCGGCCGAGTTTGGCCACCTTGGGCATCATGTCTGGCGTGGCAATGAGGAGATCAAAATTCATCTCTCCCTTGCTGATGGCTTCCACTAAATCTTCATCACCAGCGAGTTCGGCACCAGCAGCTTTCGCAGCGGCTACTTTCTCACCACTCGTCACAACGGCGATGCGCACGGTCTGACCCGTGCCATTGGGCAAGGCAACCGTGGTGCGCAGTTGCTGGTCGGTGTACTTGGGATCGATGCCAAGCCGCACATGGGCTTCCATCGTTTCGTCAAATTTGGCGTTGGCGTTCTCTTTAACGAGAGCAATCGCCTCAAGAGGGCCGTAAGCACGATCCTCAATTTTGCTAGCCAAGCTGGCGTAGCGCTTTGGGAGTTGGGGCATATCAGGAGTGGGGTGCGGACGACATCAGAGATGTCTCCCCCGGTAATGAGGTTGAGAGTGAAACGTTGAGCGTGAACGATGCGATCAATCGCTAACGGCAACGCCCATGTTGCGGGCAGTGCCTTCGATGATCCGCATGGCGGAATCAACGCTGGAGCAATTGAGATCGGGGAGCTTGGTCTTGGCGATTTCCTCGAGCTGCGCACGGCTAATAGAGCCGACACTTCCCTTTGCAGAATCGCCTGATCCTTTCTCGATACCGGCAGCTTTCGTGATCAGCACTGATGCTGGAGGCGTCTTCGTGATGAAGGTGAAACTGCGGTCTTCAAAGACCGAAATCTCCACCGGAATCACGAGTCCGGCTTTGTCCTGCGTGCGAGCGTTGTACTCCTTGCAGAACATCATGATGTTCACGCCGTGCTGACCGAGGGCAGGGCCCACGGGCGGCGCCGGGTTGGCTTTACCGGCCTGAAGGGCCAGCTTGATTACAGCTACGACTTTCTTGGCCATCGGCTGGGGGGTTTGGACAACTACGGATCACCAGGCCCTTGGGCCGGATGCGGCGGGATGGAGAACCACCCCAAAGGCCGCCCTCCGCAGGGAGACGGCCGCCACAATGTCAGTTCTGCTTGCTGATCTGGGAGAACTCCAGTTCAACTGGCGTTTCCCGTCCAAAAATGGACAGCAATGCCTTGAGCTTGTTGCGCTCGCCAGACACCTCTATCACTTCTCCTTGGAAGTCTTTAAACGGACCAGCGGTGACAAGGATCTGATCGCCTTCGGCCAGGTCGACCTTGACGACCGTTTTCTTCTCAGCAGCACGCTTGAAGATGCGATCCACCTCCGAACGACTGAGGGGACGCGGTTTGATGTGACCGCGTGCTTTTCCCGTCGCGCGTCGATCTTCAGCACCAACGAAATTAATCACGTTTGGTGTGCTGCGCACCGCCATCATCGTGTCTTCATCCAACACCATGCGAACAAGCACGTAGCCGGGAAAAACTTTTTCCTCGGTGGACTGACGACTGCCATCCTTCTTGAGCTTGATCGCAGGCGTTTGAGGAATCTCGATCTCAAGAATGCGATTGCTCACCCCAAGGGTGACCGCCCGTTGCTCAAGGGTGGCTTTGACTTTTTTCTCACAACTCGAGGCCACCTGGACCGCATACCAACGGGCGATGGCGGTATTCGCGACAGCCTCCATCGCGAGCGTCCCATCCTCCCCCTCATTCGGGGCCGGCAGATCGATCACCTCAAGGGCATCCGGTGTGGTCAAGTCGTCGGGCACGGCGAAAGGGAGGAGCGAGTCAGCGGAACACTTGTGACGAAGCCCAACCGAAGAAGCGACTCACAGCAGCGATAGTGGCCGCCGACAGGCTGACCATCAAGATCACAGCGATGGATTCGCTGAAAAGCTGTTGTCGGCTGGGCCAAACCACCATTTTCAACTCTTGAACCGTCTCTGCCAAAAAACCACCCGAACGGGTGGACTCAGCAGAAGGCTCAGAGTCGTTCTTAGTGGTGTCCTCTTGGGTTGGGCTGGTCACGAGGGGTGGGACCGGAAGTTGACAACGGTGCTGGAAGGCACTTCGCCAAAGATCCACATTAGCTGATGCCCCCTAGTCCCCTTGCGGTTCAAACCGCAGGGGTTCTCCATCGGCAGCGCCAACAGCAATTTTCACGCCCGTTGCTCCCGTAAAGCGTTCTTCGAGAAGCTGGGTCGCCAATGGGTTCTCCACCTGGCGCCGCAAGACCCGACGCAGGGGCCTCGCCCCGTATTCGGGTTCATAGCCCTGACGGGCCAACGCATCAGCGACGCCATCCTCGACCGCTAACGACAAGCCCTGTTCCGCAAGCAGGCTCGTCAGCTCCTGGAGCTGCAACTCCACGATTTGCACGAGATCCGACACCTGCAGAGGACGGAATCGAATCACCTCATCAATTCGATTTAAAAACTCCGGTCGGAAATGGCTAGCTAAGGCCTCATCCACCTTGCGTTGGAGCGCGGAATCATCGGCATCCTGTTGTCGGGCATGGTCGAGAATTGCTGGGCTGGCAAGGTTGCTCGTCATCACCACAACCGTGTGCCGGAAGTCGACGGTTCGAGCCTGGGAATCCGTGAGGCGACCGTCATCGAGCACCTGCAACAACAGGTTGAACACATCGGGATGGGCCTTCTCCACCTCATCAAGAAGGAGGACGGCATAGGGACGCCGCCGAACCGCCTCGGTGAGCTGACCACCCTCCTCGTAGCCGACGTAACCCGGTGGCGCTCCGATTAACCGCGCCACGGCGTTGCGCTCCATGAATTCGCTCATGTCGAGGCGCACCAACGCCTCTTCCTCATCAAACAAGGATGCCGCCAAAGCCTTGGCCAACTCCGTTTTTCCCACACCCGTCGGGCCAAGGAAGAAAAATGAACCCACCGGTCGTCGGGAATCTTTCATCCCTGCACGGGCGCGGCGGATCGCCGCTGCCACCGCCGTGACCGCTTCAGCCTGGCCGACCACCCGTTCACCGAGGTGAGATTCCAAGGCCAAAAGCTTGCGTCGCTCTCCGGCGAGCAACCGCTGAACAGGAATGCCTGTCCATCGCGCCACGAGATCGGCGATGTCGCCGGCCTCCACCTGCTCCCTCAATAACGCGGTGCCGGCGGCCTGGGCTTCAGCCTGACAAACCTCAAGCTCCTCCCTGCGTTGCTGAACCGTGTGCAATTGGTCGTACTGCAAGCGGGCTGCTTCTTCCAGATCACCGTCGCGCTCCGCCTCAGCGATGGCATGGCGAAGATCTTCGTCCTGACGCAACAGCTGGCCGAGTTCGTCCAATTGATTCCGCTCCTCCTGCCAACGACGACGCAGGTCTTCGAGCCGGGCCGCACCATCGAGACGGTTGCGTTGCAACTGAATTCGCTCAGCTTCTGGGGCCTGGTCTGCCGCCAGCAAGGCCAATTCAACCCGACGAAGATCGCCCTCCGCCTCCTCCACCACTTGCGGCTTGGAGGTGACTTCCATCTTGAGTTGGGCGGCCGCTTCATCGATCAGATCGATGGCTTTATCGGGCAAACAGCGGTCACTGATGTAGCGATCCGCCAGTCGGTTCGCGGCTTGCAGCGCCTCATCGGTAATTGAAACGCCGTGATGTAGCTCGTAGCGCTCCTTCAAGCCACGCAGAATCTCCAAGCTCAGGGGCAAGTCCGGCTCTCGAATCAGCACCTGCTGAAAGCGACGGTTCAGGGCTGGGTCCTTCTCCACGGTGCGGCGGTAGTCCTCTGGCGTGGTGGCCCCGATGCAACGGAGATCACCCCTGGCGAGGGCTGGCTTCAGCAAGCTGCCGGCATCGGTGCTGCTGCGCTCGCTCCCCACCACGGTGTGCAATTCGTCGACAAACAGCACCACCCCCGAATCAGGACGACTCACCTCCTCCAGAACAGATCGAAGCCGTTCCTCGAATTGACCCCGAAATTTGGCACCGGCGATGAGAGCGCCAAGGTCTAGGGAAATCAAGCGCAGACCCTGAAGCGATTCCGGCACTTCCCCGGACACAATCCGCTGGGCCAATAATTCGGCGACGGCCGTCTTGCCCACGCCTGGTGCACCAATCAGCACCGGATTGTTTTTGCTGCGCCGCGATAAGACCTTGATCAAATTGCGGATCTCACTGTCCCGGCCGATCACCGGATCCAGCCGACCGGCCTCCGCCTCCGCCGTGAGATCACGCCCGAAGGATTGAAGGGCGGTGGGCGGCGCCTCGTGCTCCTCCGGATCCAAGCGCTGGGATTCCGCAGACGGCAACGCTGATTCCAGTGGAGCCACGTCCGCTCCATTTCGACGAGGGGACGGTTGAGGGGACGGTTGAGGATTTAAAGGCTGTTGCTGCGCACGGGAGGCCTGTGGCTCCCGAGACGACTGGGGGCTCGGCCGCAATGGTGGTGGCGAGGGCTGTGATGGCTGAGCCGCGACGGACGGAGCTTGCAACAGTTCCTCCAACCGGTCGGCGGATAAGCCCAACCCTGCAAACAACTCAGCACCGAGGCGTGGATCAGCCCCGATCGCCATGAGGAGTTGAGGAACATCGATCCGTTCCACTCCCCAGCGTCGACACACCGCATCCGCCGACTCCAACAACTGCTCCAAGTCTTCGCCGATGAACAGATCCGTCCCTCGCCCTGAAGGCTGATCGGCAAGCACATCCTCCAGTCGGTCCAGCAACTCATCCACCACCAAGGGCAAACCTTCCACCCAAGTGCGACTGACTGGATCCGTAAACAGCACCTGAATCAGATGCTCCACGTCGAGTTGTTCATGCCGCCACCGGCCGGCAACATCTTGGGCACTTAGGAGGAGATCCCAGGCTGCATCACTGAAGCGGTCGGGTTCGTGGGTGAGGCTGCCGTTGAAAGAAGGGGAACCAGTCATCCAGGGTTAAACAGCGGCTTTGGAGGAGAGCTCGATCAACTCCACTTTGTAACCATCGGGATCTTCGACAAAGGCAATCACCGTGGTTCCGTGTTTCATCGGGCCTGGTTCACGCACCACACGGCCCCCCTTTCCCGCAATTCCGGCACAGGTGGTTCGAATGTCGTCGACTCCAAGAGCGATATGCCCGTAAGCATCACCAAGGCTGTAGGCATCGGTATCCCAGTTGTGGGTGAGTTCCAACACCGTCTGCTCCGTCTCAGGGCCATAACCCACAAACGCCAAGGTGAACCTGCCGTTGGGATAGTCCTTGCGACGCAGCAGATTCATCCCCAAAACACCCGTATAAAACGCCAGAGAACGCTCTAAATCTGTAACCCGCAGCATCGTGTGCAGCATCCGCATGGCGAAGAACCGGTTGGAGAACGTGCCCATATTCTGACCACCGCGATCCACCCACGACAGGGCTGAAAGGGGCGACCCATAGGATTCAGGGGTTAACCACCTCGTCACAACGTGATCGATTCCCTCGACCTCGTCATCGACACCATCGTGGCCCGGGAGGTGCTGGATTCCCGTGGCAATCCAACCGTCGAGGCCGAAGTGCTGCTCGAAGGGGGTGCCATGGGACGCGCCATCGTGCCAAGCGGTGCGAGCACCGGGGCCCATGAAGCCCATGAACTGCGCGATGGCGGAAAGCGATATATGGGAAAAGGTGTCAGCCAGGCCGTCACCCATATCGAAGAACGCATCGCCCCAGCTCTGTGTGGCTTATCAGCACTCGATCAAGCTGCTGTCGATGCAGCAATGCTTGAGCTAGACGGCAGTGACAACAAATCCAATCTCGGTGCCAATTCAATTCTGGCGGTGAGCATGGCCACAGCGCGCGCCGCCGCCAATGGGCTTGGTCTGCCCCTCTACCGCTATTTGGGGGGGCCAATGGCCAATCTCTTGCCGGTTCCATTGATGAACGTGATCAATGGCGGCGCCCATGCCGCTAATAGCCTGGATTTCCAGGAGTTCATGCTGGTTCCCCACGGTGCCCCGAGCTTCCGGGAAGCACTGCGCATGGGCACGGAGGTGTTCCACACCCTCAAAGGATTGCTCAGCGCCAAAGGCATGAGTACCGCTGTTGGCGATGAAGGCGGCTTTGCACCCGATCTCGGCAACGTGGAAGCCGGGGAAATCCTGGTGGAGGCGATCAGCAAGGCCGGCTACAAACCGGGCGAAGAGATTTCCCTGGCCCTGGATGTGGCCAGCAGCGAGTTTTTCAAAGACGGTCGCTATGCCTTCGATGGCGGCAGCTACACCAGCGCCGAGATGGTGGACCAGCTGGAGCAATTGGTGGAGAAATTCCCGATCGTCTCGATCGAAGACGGTCTGGATGAAGACGACTGGGAAGGTTGGAAGCTGCTGACCGAGCGTCTTGGCAGCAAGGTGCAACTTGTTGGTGACGACCTATTTGTCACCAACACCAAGCGACTTCAACAAGGAATCGACAACAACACCGCCAATTCGATCCTGATCAAGGTGAACCAGATCGGTTCGCTCACCGAAACCCTGCAAGCCATCGACCTAGCAGGTCGCTCTGGGTACACCAGCGTGATCAGCCACCGCAGCGGCGAAACCGAAGACACCACCATCGCTGACCTATCGGTTGCCACTCGGGCCGGACAAATCAAGACCGGTTCTCTGAGCCGCAGCGAGCGGGTCGCCAAATACAACCAGCTGCTGCGCATCGAGGACGAACTCGGCAGCCAAGCGGTGTATGCAGGGGCCGTGGGCCAGGGCCCGCGCGGCAAAGCCTGATCGACGACCGCCTGTGCAATTAGCGGTTGGAGCCAGGCAACTGCTCCAACCGTTGATCGCGCCGCATTCTCATTTGCATTCGAAACCAACCCAAGCCCACAGGAAGCGTTGCCGCAGCCGGCAAGATCGACCAGAGAGGGCGCGAGCTGGCCCCAATAATGGCCGTGGCCAAAGCCAGACAGCCCAACAGAACGGCTTGGCCAATCGACTGTTGCGCCACGATCATGCGCCGGAACTGACGATCCGACTCACCCAGTCGAACCTGGAGTTGCAGATCGCCCTGTTCAAGACGCTCCAAACTTTCATCTAGGCGCCTGGGAATACCCACAGCTTTGCTGCTTAGAGCTCCCACCTGGCGGCCCAGCTCATTGAACAAATCATTCGTACCGGATCCACTGGACGTCATCAGAGGGAGTAAGTAGGGCTTAGCAATCGAGACAAGGCTAAAAGCTGGATCGAGGCTTCGGCCAACACCCTCAAAAGTGGAGAGCGCCCGCATCACGAAGATCAATTCAACCGGCAACCGAAAGGGCTGGCCATACACAAGGTCGTAGAGGTCGCCAGACAGTTTGTCGATCACGTTGGAACTAAATGGAGGCGTCAACGCGTCTTGCAACATCACGCGGACCAGCCGTCGAACAGGGCCCACATCAATCTCTGCACCGATCAATCCAGCCCCTTGCAATTCATCCACCAAAGCGGCTGAATCCCTAGCTGCCGCGGCACGCACCATCGATCCAATTCGACGCCGCAAACCATCCGACAGCACTCCCATCATCCCGAAGTCGTAATAGATCAGGGCGCCGTCACTGGCCACAGCAAGATTTCCGGGATGGGGATCGGCATGAAAAAAGCCGAACCGCACCAGCTGCTTGAGGTAACTCGCTGCACCGATTTCAGCCACATCAGAGGGATCAATGCCCGCCTCCACGATCGCGTCGCGGTCATTGATTTTGATCCCAGGTAGATAGTCCAAACAGAGCACCCGGCGGGTGCTCAACTCCCAAATCACTCCAGGGATACGGATCCGTTCGTCGTCCAGAAACTGTTGACGAAACCGAGCCGCATATTGCGCTTCAACCCGGAAGTCGAGCTCACGCAACAACACACGTCGACACTCGCGGGCCATGGCAGGCCAATCACGACCCCGCCCCCAAGTGGGATGACGCTGCAACACCGCCGCCACCTGCTGCATCACATCGAGGTCGAGGCGGAAGCGGCGATCCAGCCCTTGCCGTTGCACTTTGAGCACCACCTGCCGACCACTGCGCAAGCTGGCGCGATGCACCTGCGCCAGAGACGCTGCCCCGAGGGGTTGCGGATCGAGGTCAATCACCTCGGCGCAACGCTGGCCGAGCTCCTCCTCCAACACCGTCTGAACACGATCGAAACCAAAGGCCGGCACATTGTCTTGAAGCGATGCCAGCTCACTCACCCACCCGGCTGGAAGGATGTCGGGCCTGGAGGACAACAGCTGGCCGAGCTTGATAAACGCCGACCCCAATTCCAATAATTGACGGGTCAGCCACTGAGCGCGTTGTTGCTGACGTTCAACGCGGCTCTCCCGTGTCGCACCGCCGCGATAGGTCCAAGCTTGGCCGTCCCACCACAGCAACACCAACAGGGTGAGAACGGCACGCCAAATCACCAATGCACGGATGGCCCGCTGCAAACCGACCGCGATGTTCAAACGCCGCATTAAGAACGCGCCTCGATCCGCTGACTGAGGTCAGCAACACTGGCGCGCAAACGATCGATCACCTGCTGTGGGGATTCAGCCGGCGGTCTTTGTGTCGATGCAAGATCGGAATCATCAGAAGGGGAATCGCCGCGTTCCAAGCGTTCGGCCTCTTCACGCACTTCTTCTTGAAATAGCTCCCATTCCTGGCGGAGCCGCTCGGGAGCATCCTTCGCGAAAACCGCTAGCTCAGCGGCCGTATCGGCCAAACCATGACCGACTCGAGCACCGATCCGATGAACTGCTGCGCGTATCAAGGCGTCCGGAGAGCCCATGAACCATTGGCATGTAGAGAAACTGTGGCAGATCTAAGGATCGACTGGCCGATCAGGGCTGCGAGGGAGGCATCAACGGTTGCATTGGCATCAAAAATCGGGCGTCGTTCTCCGCAACGAAGCCAGGAGGCTCGGGCTCAACCAAGAGCCGCGAGGCTTCCGCCGGAGGGACAACCTCAGGGGGTGGGGTGAAAAGAACAGATGAGGGGGCCTTCTCTATCTCCATGTCCGGGATCGAATCAGTGGACAGGGCATTTGGCGGAAGATCTGCATCAGGATCAGACCAGGCTGGCGACGTCCAGTCCCTGCCCTCAGTTGGAGGAAGCTGAAGCGCCAGGTTGGTCTCAGGACCAGTGGCGACGGGCGCATCTAACTCCGGAGAAGCCAGCGTTAGGGCCGCCAAATCCACCTGCAAATTGGGGGCGTCCTGGTGGAGCGAACGCAAAGCCTGCAACGACTCGCCTGGGAAGGTAGTCGGAGCAAATCGCTGAGTCGGCGCAGGCTGCTGATCGCTCTGCAGGCTCACCACGCGATCGGTGATTCCAAATCCCATGGCAAAGCAGCACCCAGCCACCAGTGGACCAACCCAGAAACGTGGCCGTCCAACGACGGAAGGCTCAAGAGGCTGGGGTTGCTCCATTTAGGGAAATTTTTTAATTAAGAATATTTTGCCAGAGATTTCACCGCCAAACCGCATTCAAACGCACCAAAAAGAGACAACCGACCCACAATCATCATTAAATAATCAAGATCATCCTTTTTACGCGAAAAATCCTTAAAAATGAATGCCGGATAATTCAACACGGCTAGCTCTAATCCTTGCCGCATCGACATCGTCTAAGTCGTGTAGTCGGCATTAATGCGCACATATTGATCCGACAAATCACAACCCCAAGCACAACCCTCACCGGGACCCTGCCCAATGCCGAGGCGAATCTGAACGGTGTCCTCGCGAAGGGCATCGCTGGCCGCTGCACGATCAAAAGCAACAGGTTGCCCCCGATCCATTAATTGATGGGGGCCAATCCAAAGCTCAACAGCTTCGGGATCGAAAGCAACATCAGCCCGACCGGCAGCCGCCACAATCCGACCCCAGTTCGGATCACGGCCATGCACAGCTGTTTTCACAAGCGATGAACCGCAAATGGTGCGCGCTACGCGCAAGGCCGCAGCCTCATCGTCCGCACCGTTCACCTGAACCTCCATCAAGCAGGTGGCCCCTTCGCCATCCCGGGCAATCGCTTGAGCCAATTGCTGCATCACCTCCGTGAGGCCCGCCTCCAAATCGGCATGGTGCTCTACAGCCAATGGCTCACCAGCACTGAAGGCCAACACCGTGTCGTTCGTACTGGTGTCGCCATCCACGGTGATGGCATTGAACGAGCGCTGAACCGCTCGGCAGACCATCCCACGCCAAATGTCTGCATCCATGCCGGCATCGCAGCTGAAGAAGCCGAGCATCGTGGCCATGTTCGGATGGATCATTCCGGAGCCTTTGGCCATCCCGCCAATCCGAACTGTGCGCCCCCCCAACTCAGCCTGAACAGCAGCCTGTTTCTCCACAAGATCTGTGGTGAGAATCGCCTGCGCGGCGGCAGGTCCACCTCCATCCGACAACGCGGCGATCAGAGGCCCCAGGCCAGACAACAGCGTTGGCATCGGGATCGGGACGCCGATCACACCGGTGGAACAGATCAGCACGGTCTCCGGATCAAGGCCCAGCTGGTCTGCAACGGCTTGCGTGGCGCGCTGACTATCCAACAAGCCACGGTCTCCAGTGCAGGC
>ERZ887830.1422-NODE-1422-length-13393-cov-6.953816_pt1 | contig 13393 bp, 13 predicted proteins | sample MGYA00521101_ERZ887830 | MGnify/ENA primary metagenome ERZ887830 (study PRJEB32303, sample SAMEA104408592) | aquatic metagenome | biome: Marine water; feature: Pelagic; material: water | place: Baltic Sea | collected 2014-06-05T16:38:00 | depth 1,762 m ...
CGCTGGTGCCGTCCCAGATGCGTTCTAACCGGCTGTCGCGCCAAAAACGCTGGATTGGCAGTTCTTCCATCAGGCCCATGCCGCCGAAAATCTGCACCGCATCATCGGCAATCTTGCCCAGCATTTCAGAGCAAAAGATCTTGACCATCGCGGCATCGGCATCCGTCATCACGCCCTTTTCCGCGCGCGCCACCGCGTCATTGACCAGCAGGTCAGCCGCGCGCAGGGTCATTGCGCCATCGGCAAGGCGAAACCCGGTCGCCTGAAAGGTGCCAATCGGCTTGCCAAACTGCTTGCGCGTGGCGGCCCATTCGGTGGCCATGCCCAGAATACGCTCTGCCTTGCCGCAACAGGTGGCACCCACCCAGATCCGCCCCATGCCCAGCCATTTGCCCGACAGGTCCAGCCCATGACCCTCTTCGCCCAGAACCTGTTCGGGGCCAAGGCGCACATTGTCAAAACTCAACTGCCACGTCTTATAGCCGCGATAACTGACGCAGCGGTTGCCTTCGCGACAGTCAAAACCGGGCATTCCCACATCGACCAGAAAGGCCGTCACCCGCTTGCGCGGGCCGCGCGGGGTGTCGTCCTCTCCGGTGGCGGCAAAGACGATGGCGAAATCGGGCATGCAGGGACCAGAGATGAAGTGTTTCGATCCGTTCAGAATCCAATCCTTGCCGTCGCGCCGCGCGGTGGATTTCATCCCCATCACATCGGACCCGGCCTCTGGTTCGGTCAGCGCGAACAGCTCTCGCTTTTCACCGCGCACCGCTGGAAACAGATAGCGCTCGCGTTGATCGCCCTCGCAGGCCATCAGCAATTCGGTGGGCCGCGCGGCCCAGCTTTGCAACGCGTGGCTGGTCTTGCCATATTCGCGTTCAATCAGGGACATCTGCGCATAGCCCAGACCGCCGCCGCCGACCTCTTCGGGCAGGTTGCAGGCGAAGAGGCCCAGTTCCTTGGATTTGGCTGCGATCTGCTGGCCGATCTCGTCGGGGACATAGCCCAGACGATCAACCTCGTCCTCATGGGGAAACATCTCTGTCTCGACAAAGCGGCGGACCGTGCTGATCAAAAGGTCGGTTTCGTGGCTGGTGTCCATGGTCATTGAGGCCTCGTTCAGGATGCGCGGGTCTTTGCGTTTCGCCGCGACAGGATCGCGAAAACCACAAAGGCGATAAGGGTGATTGCGATCAGAACCACGGCAGCGGCGGCCACGGTTGGATCTGTGTTCTCGCGGATGCCGTTCCACATGCGGCGCGGCAGGGTGTAGACGCTGAATTTCGAGATGAACAGTGTGACGACGATCTCGTCCCAACTGAGGATAAAGGCGAACAGCGCGCCCGCAAAAACGCCGGGCTTGATCGAGGGCAGGATCACCCGACGCAGGGTTGTTGCGTTCGAGGCACCAAGGTTCTTGGACGCCTGTTCCAGCTTGGGATCAAAGGTCGCCAGTGACGCGCTGACCGTGATCAGAACCATGGGGGCGGCAAGGATCGTATGGGCGAGAATCAGCCCTGCGTAACTGTCCAGCAGGCCCAACGGGATCCAGAGGCGGTAAAATGCCATGGCAGAAATGATCTGCGGGATGATGAGCGGCAACAACAGAAAGGCGCGCACCAGCTCGCTGTATCGCGACGACACCCGCCAAAGGCCAATCGCGCAGAGCGTGCCCAGAATGGTCGCCAGCGCAGAGGTGGACACCGCGATCACCGCACTTTGGAAAAAGCTCGATAGCCATTCCGGGCTGGTGAACAGTTTCTCGAAATGGCGCAGGGAATACTCACCCGAGGGCATCGACAAGAACCGCTTGGGCGTCAGCGAGACCGGGATCGCAATCAGTGCCGGGGTCACCAGAAACAGCAGCAAGACCCAAGCGCCGATCCGGTTGAAGACAGAGAACAGACCGGGTCTCATCGCGCGCTGCCTCCGAACACGGTGCTGAGTTTCATAAAGCGTGACATGATCCACAGCATCGCCAGCACCCCGAACAGCATCAGCGCGGCCAGCATCGCGGCGGTGCCCCATTGCAGCGTGACCAGCAGCTGAACAGAGATATATTCGGCCACCATCAACACCTTGCCCCCACCCAGCACGGCGGGCGTGACGTAAAACCCAAGGCTGAGGATAAAGACCAGCAAGGTCGCGGCCACCAGCCCCGGCATCGTCAGCGGCAGATAGATCCGCCAGAACGTCTGCGCGCCTGAGGCCCCCAGATTGCGCGAGGCCTCCATCACGCGCTTGTCCAGCGCTTCCATTGAGACCAGCAAGGGCAGCACGGCGTAGGGGATCATGTAGTGGATCATGCCGATCAGCACGCCCAACTCGTTGCGCATAAAGGCAATCGGTTCCGCGATCAGCCCGATATCCTCTAGTGCGACATTGACCAGACCCCTGCGCCCCAGCAGCATCAGCCACGAAAAGGTGCGCACAAGGATCGAGATCCAAAAGGACACAAGCAGCAGCGTCAGCATATAGTTTTTCTGGCGCTGATAGCAGTGGACCATGGCGTAGGCGATGCTATAGCCCAGCGTGACGCTGAACAGCGTCGTGATCAGACAAATGCGCACCGTGGTCCAGATGATCCTGACCAGCACGTCATTCTCGCCCAGCTTTGCGTAATTGCCAAACCCCGGTTCCGGGTCTGTGACACTCAGCCAGAGAATGTTCAGGATCGGACCCAGATACAGCGCCATCACCAGCACCAGAAGCGGTGCGATGATCAGCCAGCCGGGGTGAATATGCTTGCGCAGAGCCTGCATCATGTGTCCGTTTGAAAGGGGCCGCCCACCACGCTTGTGCCGGGTGAGCGGCCAGAGAAAATCAGCTTATCGCATCAAGAAAGGCGTTCACCGCATCGCCGCCATTCTCGCCCCACCACGTTGGATCATTGTAAACGATCTTGTCGATGTTCATGGCAGAGGTGATCGCGTAGGGCTGTTGATCCTCGGGGATCTGCCCGAAGGCCTCTGGGTTAGAGGGCGTCATGCCAAGGCACTCCAGCAGCTTTAGCTGTGCGGGCACCTCTTGCGCGGTGGCGATGAATTGCATCACGGCCTCGCGCCCGGCGGGGTTGCCCTTGGGCACGATATAGGCCCCCGGCATCGCCATGGCCTGATTGTTGACCAGCTTGTACCGCCCGTCCGTGTCATTCTCGATCGTGCGCCCCCGGTTCTGCCAGATCATCCCCATCGACACCTCGCCATTGACACACATCGAATGCGCCTCTGACCCCGAGCCCCAGTACAGGCTGTCATCCTTGATCGATTTGATCTTGGCCAAGGCCCGGTCCATATCAAGCGGATATAGCGCATCCCCCGCCACACCATCCGCCATCAACGCCGCCTCTAGCGACCCGTTCGCCCATTTATAAAGGGATCGCATGCCGGGGAACTTCGCGGTGTCAAAGAAATCCGCCCAGTTCTGCGGTGGGTTATCCCCATAGGCCTCTGTGTCATAAACAAAGGCATAGCCGTACAGAATGATCGACACACCATATTCCAGCGCATAGCCCGGCAACGTCTTGTCCTTTGAAACGATAGAATAATCAATCGCTTCGAGGTGGCCCGTAGGGCCAAGCGAGACAGCGTTGAACAGATCACCATCCGCCACATCAGCAGTCACATTGCCGCTGTCGACCATCTCCTTGATCTTGCCTTCCAGCGGACCGGATGTGTCAAATCGCAGACCTTTACCCGTCGTCGCCGTGAACGCCTCGCCAATGGCAGAGGCATGACATTCCTCGGACTGCCCGCCCCAATTCCACATCACAACATGGTCTGCCGCAGCCTGAGCATCGCCGGCGATCACGGCATTCATGGCAACGCCGGATGCGCCGCAAAGCGCAAGGAACAGACGCCTGTCCATGCGGCCCTCGTTGTAGGCGCGGGCGCTGTCGTTAAGCAGTTCTTTGGTGAATTGTTTATCGTGCATTTTAACCTCCTTGTTATATCCGGGCGGATGCCCTTTGATCGCTTGACGCCTTTGCGACGCTCTGTTCGGCTTTAATTATGTGTCGTGCAGTTCCACCGCCGCCCCGTCCTGCCACAGCAGATCGACGCTGGCCCCCTCGCTCAGGCTTTGCTGATTGCGCCAGACGCCGCTATCGACCTCGATCTCTGTGCCGTCCTGCGTCCCGACAATGATCCGCTGCATCGCGCCAAAATAGGTGATCGAGCGAATGACGCCGCGCGCGCGCGCCTCCGGATGGCCCTCGCCTGCGCGAATGTCGATCTTTTCGGGGCGCAGCGCATAGGTCTTGCCCGCGTGGTGGATGAAATTGGATTTGCCCAGAAAACTGGCCGCGAATTTCGTCGCGGGCCGTTCGTATAGCTCTTTGGGCGTGCCGACCTGCTCTATCGCGCCGTCGCGCATGATGACGATGCGGTCGGACATGGACAGGGCTTCTTCCTGATCGTGAGTGACATAGATAAAGGTCGTGCCGACGCGCCGATGAATGTCCTTGAGTTGTTCCTGCACCTCGACCCGCAGCTTTTTGTCCAGCGCGCCAAGCGGTTCATCCAGCAGCAGCACCGGCGGCGCAAAGCACAGCGCCCGCGCAAGCGCCACGCGCTGTTGCTGCCCGCCTGACAGTTGCGCAGGCTTGCGGTCGCCAAATTCGGCAAGCTGGACAAGATCCAGCATCTCATCCACCCGTGCCCTGATCTCTGCCGCGGGGCGTTTGCGCACGCTCAGCGCATAGCCGATATTGTCGCGCACACTCATGTGCGGAAACAGGGCGTAGCCCTGAAATACCATCCCAAAGTTGCGCTTTTCCGCCGGAACATCCGCAATAGACGCCCCGTCCAGCGCAATATCGCCCTTTGAAATCTCAAGAAACCCGGCGATCATCATCAGCAGGGTGGTCTTGCCCGACCCAGAGGGACCAAGCAGGGTCAAGAACTCGCCCTTTTGAATATCCAGCGTCACCGCATTGACAGCCTTGAACACGCCAAAGGTCTTGGTGACCTCGCGGATTTGCAGGCTGCCGGTGCTGGCGATCTCAGGCATCTGCGCCCCTCAACCGTAGCTTGTTGCGCGCTTCCTGCGGGGTGACGATACGCCCGCCCATCCGTTCGATGATCTCGCGGGCACGGGTCACCAGTTGCGCGTTGGTCGCCAGAACGCCCCGGTCCAGATAGATGTTATCCTCTAGTCCCACGCGTACATTCCCGCCAAGCGCCACAGCCGCCGCCACCATCGGCATCTGGCCCCGGCTGATCCCGAAACTGGCCCAGCTTGCGCCGGGGGGCAGTTGCGCCTTCATTGCGGCCATCGTCTCTACCGTCTGATCCGCGCCCCATGGGATGCCAAGGCACAGCTGGAACATCGGCGGCGCGTCGATCAGCCCCTCTTGCACCATCGCCTTGGCAAAGCGGATGTGGCCGAGGTCAAAGACCTCCATCTCGGGCTTGACGCCCCACTTTTGCACCAGCGCCGCCATGCGCCGCAGCGTCGGAGGGGTCGAGATATAGATCATGTCGGTGTCGGAAAAATTCAGCGTGCCGCAATCGAGAGAGCAGATCTCTGGCAGGCAGTCCTTGACATGGGCCAGACGTTCTTCTGGTCCTATCATATCCGTGCCCGGCCCCGGCATCGCCGGATTGGACGGGTCGGAAATCCAGTCGCCCCCCATGCCAGCGGTGATATTGATGACGACATCCGTGTCACTATCGCGGATCCGATCCACGATTTCCTTGAACAGCTTGGGATCGCGCGAGCCCTGCCCGGTTTCAGGATCGCGCGCATGGATATGCGCCGCAGAGGCCCCGGCTTTGGCCGCCTCAATCGCCTCATTTGCGATCTGTTCGGGGGTCACCGGGACATGGATGCTCTTGCCCGTCGTATCCCCCGCGCCCGTGACGGCACAGGTCAGCACAACCTCGTAATTCATCCGCACTTCCCCTCTTTTTTACCAGAGTGGCGTCGGAGGGGGGCAAAATTTTATCGATTATCCGACGCAAATCTTGCTAGGGTGACGAAAATTCGCACCTTTCATGAAAGTGTCATGCCCGTGGAAATCGACTTGTCGCCCGCAATGAAAATCGCCGCGACCCATGCGATTTTCGTCGTGGTGCCAAGGTTCAATATCACGACCCTGATCACCATGATCGAGACGATGCGGATCGCGAATTATCTGGCGTCCAGTCCGATGTTTTCGTGGGATGTGGCGTCTTTCGATGGAGCCAATATTACCGCCAGCAATGGCATGAAATCCACCGTCAGTGTCGCGGATGACAGCCTGCGGTCGGCGGAATTTGTGTTTGTCTTGGGCAGTTGGGGCACGGAACACTATGATAACAAGACCTTGACCGCATGGTTGCGGCGACGCGCGCGGGCCGGGGCACGGATTTGCGGGGTCGAACTTGGGTCTTATGTGGTGGGGCGCGCGGGGTTGCTGGATGGCAAGGCGGCGACGACCCATTGGTCATGGCTCAGCGGGTTCAAAGAGACCTTTGACCGCAGCAATATTCAGGAATCCCTGTTCACCATCGACAACCGGGTGATGACCTGTTCGGGCGGGCTGGCCGGGGTGGATCTGATGCTGCGCCTGATCGAGGGGATCAGCGGCAGCGGCTTTTCCGGCGAGATTGCCGATCAGATGCTGCATCATCCGATTCGTCACGCCTCTTCTCCGCAACGCAGCACGATGGGGCGCAGTACAGAGACGATGCTGCCCCTAGTGCGCGAGGCGATGACGCTGATCGAGCAGAACATCGAAGAGCCTCTGAAGGTGCCCGAAATCGCCGCGCGGCTAGAGGTGTCACAGCGCCAGCTGGAACGGCAATTCCGCAAGAACGTCGGATGCACCTTGGTACAATTTGGGCTGCTGCGACGGTTGCAGAATGCGCGGTTGTTGCTGATCTCGACGGATATGAGCGTGCGCCAGATCGCGACGGCGTCCGGTTTCAACACGCTGTCGCATTTCGCCTATTCGTTTCGCAAATTCTTTGACCGTCGCCCGTCAGAATACCGCGAGGCATGGCCCGCACATGATCCGGCCCCCAGTTGGCCCGGATCGCTTGCGGATTTTCTGGGGCGGCTGAACGGCAAGCCCGGCCCGCTTCAGCCCAAGCGCGACTGACGCAGCGCGGTCAGAACCGCAACGATTTCGCGGTCACGCTGCGCGGCCATATCCTCGAAATGTCTGTCCCCGGCCAGCGCGTTGCACCCGTCCACCATCCGGTCGCGCAGGTCCTGCGTCAGCTCTGGCGCGGCCAGCCGGGTCCAGGGCAGCTTTAGCGCGGGCCCGAACTGATCCAGATTGGTCGCCATGCCGCCCGCCCCGCAGGCGACGTGAAAGGCCATGCACTGACCCTGACTGACCATGCGCGGCGCGGGGCCGTTCACCAGGGCGATGTCGATGTCTTCGGGCGTCGCCTCGCCATTGGCCACCATATGCAACGCCTCGCGCCACAGCGCCTCTTGCAGGCGGGTCGCGACGAAACCGGGGATCTCTTTCTTCATCAACAGGGGCGCTTTGCCTGCGATCTTATAAAACTCGCCTGCCCATGCGACGGCCTCTGGGGCGGTCTTTTTGCCACCGACAATCTCGACCAGCGGCAGCAGATAGGGCGGGTTGAAGGGATGGGCGATGACGGTACGTTCCGGCGTGGCGCAGTGCGCCTGAATATCGGTCATCATCAGACCAGACGTTGACGATCCTATGACCACGGAGGGCGGCAACAGCCGACCCATCTGCGCATAAAGCGCCTGCTTGATCTCCAGCCGCTCGGGTGCGCTTTCCTGCACGAACTCGGCCCCGTCCAGCGCCTCGGACAGATCGGTGACAATCCGCAACCGATCCCTTGACGCACCGGGCGCAAGGCCCAGATCGGTCAGGCTGCCCCATGCGGTGTCGAGGATCGACAGAAAGGCGGGGGTTTCGGCCTTGTCATGCAGATAGGCGGTCACATCATAGCCGCGCGCGAGGAAATGCGCGCTCCACCCGCCGCCGATGGGACCGGCCCCGATGCTGGTGACGCGCCGGACGGATGTGGGATCTGGATACATCATTCGCCTTTGAATTTAGGTTCACGTTTTTCAACAAAGGCCGCCACGCCTTCCTTGGCGTCGTCCGATTTCAGCATCTTGCGATAGATCAGCATCGGGTCGGTGCGCATTTTGTGAAAGGCCTGCTGCAGCGGGACACATTCGATCTCGCGCTGCACCTCTTTGACCGATTGCATCGCCAGCGGCGCGGACCACGCAATCGACGCCGCCCATTCGCGCGCGGCCTCCATCAGTTGCTCTTTGGGCACGACCTTGTTGACCAGCCCGTAATGCGCGGCCTCGGTGGCCGTCATGCGCCGCCCCAGCAGGAACATTTCCATCGCGATATTATGCGGGATGCGGCGGGGCAGGCGTTGCAGGGCACCGGCGTCGGGCACAATGCCCAAGGGCATTTCCGGCAGGCCGAATTCAACGTGATCCGCCGCGATCAGCAGATCGCAGGCCATCGCCATTTCAAACCCGCCGCCAATCGCCAGTCCGTTGATCGCCGCAATCACAGGTTTGTTCAGCGCCCAGTTTTCGGTCAGCCCGGTAAAGCCGCCAAAGCCATAGTCGTCGCTTTCCCACCAGTTATCCAACTGCATATCGCCGTCATTCAGCGCCTTGAGATCCCAACCGGCGGAAAAGATCTTGTCCCCACCCCCCGTCAGAATGGCGCAGCGCAGATCCTTGTCTTCGTGCAATTCCTGAAATGCGGCGGCCAGCGCCTGCGAGGTGGGCACGTCGATAGCGTTGACCTTGCCCCGCTGCAGCGTCACCTCTAACACATGGCCGTCGCGGCGCACTGATACTCCTGTCGACATACTGGCGCTCCTTACATGAATTCCGGAATGACTTCGGTGCAGAATGTCCGCAGGGATCGTTTCTGCGCGTCGTGGCTGAGGCCCATCGAGGCGTAGTAGATGAAATCGCTCAGCCCGAGCGCCTGATAGCGTTTCAGCTTTTGGATCACAGTGTCCGGCGCGCCGAACAGCAGGTTTTCCTCTAGCATGGCGGGGTCGTATTGCTCGCGCCCGTCCAATTCATCCAGCGGGATCGACGCGGGAAAGCCGTTGATCACATTGCCGGAATTACGGAACAGGTTCTCGAACTGGCTGAGCAGCCGACGGATCGCGTCCAGCCCCTCTTGGCGGTCCGCGTCGTTGTCATAAAGGCAGGCGTGACGCATCAGGGCAAAGCGCGGGTTCCATCCGTTGTCCGCCTTGACGATAGCCTCGTCCAGTTGCTGTTTATACAGCTCCGCCTCGGCAAAAGAGCGCGTCAGGGGCCAGCAATTCACGTGACAGCGGTTGCGCATGGCGTAATCATAGGTGATCGGAGAGCGCGCCGAGACCCAGACGGGCACCTCTGGCTGCACGGGTTTGGGCACAGAGGTCGCGGTGGGAAACTGCCAGAACTCGCCATCATGGGCCACGTCGCCCTGCCACAGATCGCGCACCACGGGCAGCATTTCCTGCATATAGCGCCACGCGTCTGATTGTTTCAGCCCCGGTTTCATCCGGTCGAATTCGCGTTGATAGGCCCCCGACCCGATCCCGAATTCCAACCGACCGCCACTGATCAGATCGACCATGGCCGCCTCGCCCGCCAGATTGATCGGGTGCCAATAGGCCGCGGTCGCCACCGCCGTGCCAAGCCGGATGCGATCGGTGTGCGAGGCCCACCATGTCAGCAGTTGAAACGGGTTCGGCGCGATGGTCATTTCCAGCGCGTGATGTTCGGCGGCCCAGACGATCTCGAACCCGCCCTCTTCTGCGATTTGCACCATCTCAAGCGTGTGGCGCGCGACGTCTTTCATATCCAGACTGTCGTCAATCCGTTCCATATTCACGGCAAGTTGGAATTTCATGTCAGGGTCCTTTCAAAGACCATAGAGGTCGTCATCGCATCACAAAGGGGTTGGAAATCGGCGCGTCAGAGGTGTTCATCCAGATGGTCTTGGGCCGCGTGTAATCATAGATCGCCTGAAACCCGCTTTCGCGCCCGTAACCAGAGCCTTTGACCCCGCCGAACTCGGCAATCGGGGACACAACACGATAGGTATTGACCCAAACAATGCCCGCCCGCACCGCATTGGCCATCCGCAAGGAGCGCGCAGAACTTTGGGTAAAGATCCCCGCTGCCAGCCCGTGTTCGGTGTCATTGGCAAGCGCCAGAACCTGTTCTTCGGTCCTGAAGCGTTGCACACACAGGACCGGGCCGAACAATTCGGTGTCCACGATCCGCATGTCCTGCGAGGGGCAATCGATGATCGTGGGTTCATAGAACAACCCGCCCATCCCCTCGGGTTGCTTGCCCCCGACCAGAACCGTGCCGCCCTGTTCCTGCGCATGGGCCACCTCGCGCTGGATGTGGTCCAACTGCCCGGTGGTACACAACGGCCCCATCTGGGTTTCATCCGCCAGCGGATCGCCAATGACGATCTGACGGGCCAGCGTCGTCATCTTTTCGAGGAATTCATCGGCAATATCCTCGTGCAGATACAGTCGCGAACCGGCGACACAGCTTTGCCCGGTCGCGCCGAAAATTCCCGCGATAGAGGCATTCACAGCACTTTCGATATTGGCGTCGTCAAAGACGATAAAGGGCGATTTGCCCCCCAGTTCCAAAGACACCTCGGCAAAGTTGCGTTTGACGTTTTCCAGCACATGACGCGCCGCGTTCGGCCCGCCTGTGAATGACACCCGTGCCACCAGAGGATGCGAGGTCAGCGCGCGCCCGCAGGGCTCGCCGTGGCCCGTAACGATATTGACAACACCGGGGGGGATGCCCGCCTCTTCGATCAGCTTGCCAAATTCCAGCATCGCGGCGCTGGCATGTTCGGACGCCTTCAGAACAACGGTATTCCCCGCCGCCAGCGCAGGGCCAAGCTTGACCGCAACAAGGAACAATTGCGAATTCCACGGCACCACTGCGGCCACAACCCCCAGCGGTTCGCGTTTGGTAAAGACGAACATATCGGGCTTGTCGATGGGCAGGGTTTCACCACTGACCTTATCGGCGCAACCTGCGAAAAAGTGAAAGAATTCAGCGATGTATTTAGCCTGCCAGCGCGTTTCCTTTAGCATTTTGCCGGTATCCACCGACTCTGTCCGCCCCAGCCCCTCTGACTGATCGGCCAGCAGATCGCCCAGCTTGCGCAGACATTTGCCGCGTTCTGTCGGCGTCAGCGTTGCCCAGGGCCCCTGCGTAAAGGCGCGATGCGCGGCTTCGACCGCGCGGTTCACATCCGTCTCGGTGGCCTCTGGAACCCGACTCCAGACATGTCCCGTCGCGGGGTTCATACTGTCAAAGGTGCCACCATCAGAGGCATCCACCCACGCCCCGTCAATCAACATCTGATAGCTTTTGATCTCTGTCATCTCGCCTGCCCTCCGCTGCTTGAGTCGCATTCAAGGCTGGTTTCACAGAGGACATGCGCGAAAAAACGACACCGCTTGGCGAAAAATCTGAAAACCTGATCCAAGGAACAAGGCAGTTTCGCCGCAAAGGAGCCCGCAGCATGGACAAGAAAAAACAGGTCATCGGCGGCCCGCTGGAAATCGGCGGTCGCGTTCTGTCGCTGTCGCGGGCGATCCGCGCAGGCGACTTTGTCTTTCTGACCGGGCAAATCCCGATGCGCGATGGCGCACCGATGACAGATGGCACCGTAGAGGATCAAACCCGCGCCATTCTGGATGATATCACCGCCACATTGGCGCAAGCCGGATGTACGCGCGACGATGTGGTCAAGGCGATGGTCTGGCTGCGCGAGCGCGCGGATTTCCCCGGTTTCAACGCGGTTTACGCCGAATATTTCCCGGTCGAACCGCCCACGCGCTCTGCCGTGGTCAGCGATCTGTTGGTCGATGTCAGGGTCGAGGTCGAAGTCATCGCCTATCGCCCGTTGGAGACGGCGTAATGTCCCTGTCGCCAAACGGAACCAGCTATCGCATTGTCGGCCCTGCGGATGCGCCCGTCGTTGTGCTGATCCACGGGCTTGGGTTGAACAGCGCGTGCTGGCAATGGACCACCCCGGCGCTGAGCGATGCCTATCGCGTTCTGACCTATGATCTGTTTGGCCACGGTGCCTCTGCCGCGCCGCCCCAGACGCCCAGCCTGACGATGTTTGCACAGCAACTGGCCGCATTGCTGGACCATTGCGGCATCGAAAACGCCGTGATCGCGGGGTTTTCGCTGGGCGGCATGATCGCACGCCGCTTTGCGCAGGATCTGCCGACCCGGACCCGAGGCCTCATCATCCTGCATTCGCCCCATAAACGCAGCGCTGCCGCTCAGGACGCGATATTGAAACGGGTCGACCAAGCGCGCAAAGACGGCCCGCAATCCACTGTCGAGGCCGCGCTGGACCGTTGGTTTACCGCCGGTTTTCGCACCGCCAATCCCGCAATGATGGACGAGGTCCGTGGCTGGGTGACCGCAAACAAGATCGAAATCTATCACACGATCTATCGCGTTCTGGCCGAGGGCATTGACGAAATCGTCGCGCCCGATCCTGCGATCACCTGCCCCGCGCTGGTGATCACGGGTGACGAGGATTACGGCAACGGTCCCGAGATGACCCATGCCATTGCCGCCGAAATTCCCGGCGCAGAGGCGGTGATCCTGCCCGGTCTGCGTCACATGGCGCTGGCGGAAAACCCCAATGCCGTCAACACGCCGATCCGTCGATTTCTGGATCGTCTGGATCCCGGGGCGTGAGCCCGCATATACGAGAGGAACCCGAACATGCTGCCCGAACTCAGAAAAATCGTCACCTTTGACGAAGACATCCACACCGAAGGCGGGCGCGCCGCAGATCCTGTCCTGCGCATGATCGGGGTCGCCGCCGTGGTGACAAACCCATGGGCCGGGCGCGGATTTGTCGAGGATCTCGCGCCAGAGATCCGGCGCATGGCCCCCGTTTTGGGCAAGTTGCTATCGGACCGCCTGATTGCGCTGGCCGGGTCAGGTGAGGCGATCGAGGCCTATGGCAAGGCCTGTATCGCGGGCACCTCTTGCGAGGTCGAACATGCCTCTGCGCTGATCCACACGCTGCAATTTGGCAATTTCTACCGCGAGGCGGTGGGGGCCAAAAGCTATCTGGGCTTTACCAACACGCGCGGCCCGGCGAACACACAGATCCAGATCCCCCTGATGGACAAACACGACACCGGACGGCGGTCGCATTACCTGACGGTGCAATTCTCGATCTATGATGCGCCCGCCGTTGACGAATTGGTCGTCGCATTAGGCGCCGCAACGCGGGGACGCCCGCACCATCGGATCGGGGACAGATATTCCGATCTGGCAGCCATGGGGCGCGATGTGGACAACCCGGCGGGGGTCTAGCCCGGATTATTCATCGAGGCGAGGGTGTGTGATGGCGGCGGTAGCGTAA
>ERZ887830.1430-NODE-1430-length-13347-cov-16.155958_pt1 | contig 13347 bp, 3 predicted proteins | sample MGYA00521101_ERZ887830 | MGnify/ENA primary metagenome ERZ887830 (study PRJEB32303, sample SAMEA104408592) | aquatic metagenome | biome: Marine water; feature: Pelagic; material: water | place: Baltic Sea | collected 2014-06-05T16:38:00 | depth 1,762 m ...
GCATCCGCGTCATCATGTTTAGTTAATGAACAATGATTACCCGCAATCACGAGACCAGCAGAGTTACTGGCCCCGTGATGCCCAAAGCGTTACGGCACGGTGACTCGGCCGGAGCCGAGTGTCTTCTTCGGCACCAAGGGGGGGCAAGACAAGTGCTATGGGTGCCTTTGGAGGCGTGTAACCATACACGCCCAACTTTCTGACAACGTGTCAACACGACACGGTTTGATATGGTCGCAACGCGCGATCCCTCAGATTCTCTTCGCGATCTCGCTATCGTTGCTTGCCATGCTGGCCGGCCTCGCGATGTTCGTCTCTGTCTTTTCGACTTCCACGGTCCCTCAGCGAGGTGGCCTTGGCAATCGCAGTTTGTCTGGTGCCCCAGACGTAAGGGGCGTTCGTCCTCACGTCGCGATTCGCGACGACTGGGCCGTACACCAGAATTTGAAAGAGGGGCCCCGACCGCTCAACACTTACTTTTCTGTGTCTAAGTTGACCTGGGATCTGCGTTCGTCAGGCCCCAATGTTTCTGCCAGTTTATCTGGTTTTTCGCGTAGCTTCGAATGGTGTCAGGGATCCCACTCGGCGTTCACGGCGTATATGCAAACTGAAAAATGGCCTTGTGCCTGTGGCTGTGCCCCCCCATTCACAGAGTGTTGCGGGACAGAATGCGGGATTCAAGGCGAGATCGACTTGGATTCCGGGGATTCGTATGATCCTTCGCCACGTAGAACTCAAGATTTTGAGATTCAACGTGGACTTCACGATATGTACGCAGGTTCGAATGGGTCTTGGGGTGTCAAGGCAAGTACCCAGTCATACCATTGGACGGAGTACCGCGTGACGGGATCATCTTTTCATATTTACTCTTTACCCTACGCGGCTCCGTCTGATTATCAGCTTTCAGGATCATCCATGGGCGATATTTCAGGCGCACGGGCTCCGAAACGGGGTCCCGAGTCGCATCTTCACATGGACCTTGTGATTATGGCCATGTACATAAGGATGAAAGGGGGATGGCCGCTCACGACATGGGGCGCGTGCCGATTCATTCTGGCGAGTTTCACAGGATTGTGGACTGTCATATGTGTTTCCCCTATTCACGGGGGCTCGTGTTTTTGCCATGAGAGTTCGGTTATGATGGAACAATTGCTTTTGCAGGCGTTGGTCTGGCTGGGATATCTGGTTTCGGGCTCTGGCTCTACTTCGATGCAGTTTGTGCTGATGGTTTGCCTGTTACCCAGGGTTGGGGCATTCTGCAAGTTTTGCGGCGTGCCATCCGGCTATTTTTGTGATGGAGGGCAAACATGCCCGTTCTTAAGCATGTGCCATCCATGTGAGTCGGCTGAGTCCGCAAGCTGGTTGGGCCTAATATGGTCAGTTCTGAACTCTGCCATTTTGATTTTGTTTGCCAAGCGGGTCAGTCTCTGTGTTTTTTTCGCTGTGTTGCCAAGGGGACACGCTGTTACCTGCCTCACCTGTCACGATCAGTTAGATGGATGCGCTGGAGGCAATGCATGCCCGTTTTTGCAGGGCCCGACTTCGAATGTCCAGGCCCTCGCTGCCGGCGCCGGAACTTTGTTGATGCACGTGGTGAATCCGGCTCTTCGTGCTGTACTTAATTTGGTGCAGTGGGCAGCTCATCACCGACGGGAGGTCATTGTGGCAACAGGTTTGGCTTTTTTCGCTGTGTTGCCAAGGGGACACGCTGTTACCTGCCTCACCTGTCACGATCAGTTAGATGGATGCGCTGGAGGCAATGCATGCCCGTTTTTGCAGGGCCCGACTTCGAATGTCCAGGCCCTCGCTGCCGGCGCCGGAACTTTGTTGATGGCGGCCAAAATTTTCCCCCGTGAATACCTCAAAGTGCTCACGAGGAGTGTTTTAGATACAATCAAGGCCGTTTCGAAGCGTGCTCTTCCGGGAGATGTTCCGATCATTTCGGGCTGGAGTGTGGCAAAATTATTGGCGGCCTTCCGTGATTGCACAGTACCCCGTCCAGATATTGTTATGGAGCTCACTAGCTTGATTCCGGGATCGACTGATGCGGAAAAAGAGACAATCAAGTTGGCATTGTCTTCTATGGATTTGTTTTCAAAAATGGAAAGCAACTCCGGTGGCACGTCCCGCCGGGCAGGTGAATCTGTGGGGGTGCTCGGCCTAATGTGGGCTTTGGCTGGTCGCATCGTCGAGCGCCGGAATGACACCGTCACAGTTTTTTCCAATTCCGATTCGCCGACTGATTCGACGTCTGTCGCATCAAAACTCACAGAGAAAAAGAGTTTGTCGGCATCGGCAGAAACTTTTTGCGAACGCATTTCAGTGTTCACTTCCACGTGCCATGGTCTGGGCGTGGAGAATGTTATGTCGCTCACGTTCTTTTTCCGTGAGGTGGCTTTCAATGTGATGAATAGAGACAAGCTCCCGTGGCAGTTGGCGCATATGGTGGTCGAGATATATTTGGAAGACGTAGACAACTCGACTTCCCTCACCATCGGCAACATTCTGGCTTCTGGTGGCACTGATTCTCGCATGGCACGTGCTCGCACACTCACGGAGGAGCGTTTTGGTCAGGGCATATTTCGCTCCGGCACCTTTGGCAGGGCTACAGGAGGGGGCGCCCCACCCGTTGACGGCGGCGCTCCGTGGGATTGCAAAGGCACCCCAGACTCGTCGCTTGGATTCTGCAATTCCTATAATTACAAGCAAACCCACCCATCGCGGTCCCTCAAGGCAGACGGAACTTGCAAGTTCAAGCACGCCTGCATGCAGTGGGTCACTGGCAAAGGCGCAGACGGGTGCTGCGAAGGGAAACACCCGCGCAAAGACTGCAAAAATCCCGGCAAGTCCACAGAGAAGGACCGCCTTTGAGTACCCGGCGGGCTCAGGCTTGGGTCAGAAGTTCGCTGAGCTCGCCGCTTTGGCGAGTAAAGTTGAGTCTGACGGCGCCTGCAGTCTTCCTGGTTGCTCCTTTGATTTTAATGTGTTTGTGCCGATCATGCAGCGTGCAGTTGTTCGAGGTTTCGTGCCATTGGCATCAGCCCAGTTCGTCGCGCGTGGCTTATGGCATGGTTTTCTGTGTGGCGTCGACGTGTCGCAGATGCGTGGTCGACGCGTTTTTCGCAATTACCCCACTTCCTATGAAGCCGCCGACAAGGTGACTGAGGCGGTGTCGAAGCGGGTGGCAGCGTTTAAAACGATGTGTTTGGGTGCGTTCGATGTGAACATGAAACGCCTCATTCCGTTTGATGTGTTTGCGATCTTCCCGATGGGCGCTGTGAAGAAGAAGTTGGAAGATGCCGCGCGTCCTGTGGACGACCACACGCGCACTCTTTTGAACATGGCTTCCGATTTATCTGGGCTCCGGTTCGGGCTGAAGACTCACAAAGAAGTAGCCGCAATTTTCTTTAAGTTTTTCTCTATGTCGGTCAAGGATGTCAGTGATGCGTTCCCACTTATCCCGCTGCATCCATCGTTGTGGCCGTTTATGCTTTTCCAATGGTTTTCCGTGGCGGAAAATGCCGTCCCCACTGATTGGTGTTTGTATGTTCATATTTTCGCTGGCTTCGGCATGGCGGGCTTGCCAGGCGTCTGGAAGATCCTCTTTCAGGACGTTCTTTTAGGTATGGCGCGGTCGGAGCAGCAACTCACCCTCCCTGTGCCTGTGTTCGTGGACGATGCCGCGATCATTGGCGCAGATCCGCAACAAGTCGACGCCGAAGCGGCGTCGCTAGCTGCGTTTTTGTTGTTTTTGGGCGTGGTTATGAAGGACATCAAGACTCGGTATGCGGCTACTCTTCAGCTGTATATCGGCCTGTGGTGGAATTCAGTGACGCGCACGTTGGAGCTTGAGCAGTTTAAGCTCGACGCCTATTTGGCGGTTTTTCAGGATGTGGCTTCGTTGCACGTCATGACGTTGCGGGAGGCGCAGTCGATAGCAGGGAAGATGCAGCGATGTGCACTGACTTTTCCCCCTGGGTCAGAATGTGTGTTTGCATCTTTGTATACTTTTATGCGGGGGCTTGTGCTGCCGTGGCAGAAGCGCCGTGTGTCGCGGGGGCTTAAAGCTGATGTTGCTTGGGGCGTTGAGATGCTGCGCGCCAACTTGGGTCGTGGATACTTCTCGTACGACTTGTTTGAGTGGGCCCCGCCGGTGTGGACGGACGCGTCCAAGTCGCCCCGCTACACGGGCGGTGGGTATGTTTTGGCCACTGGTCAATATTGTTATTTTCGATATGGAACTTCGGCGGCTAGAAAGCCCATTGATGAGCTCGAAGGCGATGTCGTCGTTCGAATGGTGGAACAGGAAGGCGGCGAGCATTGGCGCGGCCGCATGGTACCTTTGTATATTGACAACAGCGCGTTTCAGTTGTCAGGTGTGAAGGGCTGGAGCAAAGCCGATCGTCTCAATGTGCTGCTCAAAGAGCTATTCAAATATTCCGTTCATTTTGGTTGCATTTTTCACTTCTTTTGGATTTCCACGCATGAGAACGTGCTGGCGGATGCTTTGTCCCGCCCAGACGGCTTGCGCATTTTTCTGGAACACCCTCGGTTAAGAGAGTTTGTTCTACCGGATGCACCTTTGCGCGCCCACGCTGTTTGCGGTTGCATTATGCGTTTGAGGGGCGGTGGCCAAGGGTCAAAGGGCTTCCCTTTTCAGCTCACCGTGTCTTACACTAGGGCATCTGTTTTTGTCGGGTTGCCTGATGACGGTGTTGCTCGTCAGCTAGATCAGGCGCTGGATAACCGCCTCGGTTCGTCGTCGCACAGGTCGGTGCGTGCTGCCCTAGGACACTGGGACACGCTCCGCGCCCGCCATGGATGGGCTCGGATAATTGCCACCGATGATGTGACACGTGGTGGCAAGTTGGCCACGTTTTTGATGTATTTTGTTCACGACACTGAGCTCAGCTATGCGTCGATTTCAAATTATATATGGGGTTTGCGCACCTGGATGAAATTCCAGCGGCAAATCGACCCGGCGTATGGGATCGTCGAGTGGGCCGACGCAACGGCCGCTGTAGAAGTTATCACCTTTGTGGCGGCAGAGCCACGAAAGGAAGTTCCAGGCTCTTGGATTTTAGGCGCGTGCACACACGCCGACAAGACGACGTTCAAGGATGTCCAGAACGTGTTGCTTCAGCTTTTTCTTCTTAACACTTTTTCGCGTTCTGAGTCGCCGCTGGCACAGTCGTACACCGGCGCAGGCGCGTTCGACCCGATGAAGAATCTCCAGGTGCAGGATATTAAGGTTGAGACTGTTGCAGGGGTTGTTTGCGTAGGGGTTCGTCTCAAGGCCATCAAGCAAGACGCCCAGTTGCAGCGACCGGAGGCTCAGGGCGATGGTGATTGGGTGTGGATTGCAGATGCTGAGGGCCCGTGTGGCGTCCTTCAGTGGCTGCGACTTTTCTTTTCGTTTTTTGACGGGCGTCGATCGCCTCTTTCGCCATTTTTTGTGGCTCATGACCTCCGCCACGCGGGGGAGGCATATTTGTATAACCATGCGCTGACGGATGCGCGTGGGCTTTGGGCACGCGCGCCAGGCGTGTCTGCTGACCAGGCAAAGACGTGCGGCCTTCATGGCCTGCGAGTAGCCGGTCACAACGGCACCTCCAGGGTGCTCGGCAAGGCCGTCTCCAAGGTGCAAGGTGGTTGGAGTTCTGACAAATCGCAAACCCGTTATGACCGGTCCGACCTCGTCGACATCGTGCGCATTCCAGGCGCCATCGTGTCGTCGTGGGCCAGTCGGGAAGTCGATTTCGACTTCGCAGCCATCCAGCCGCTCGCCGATGACGAGGCCCGTCCGGCGGTGGTTCCCGCTGTACGCGCGGTGTCTGCTCCGGTGGAGCGCGGCGTTGCGCCGCAAGCGGTGCGCAACGTGCGTGTGACGCAGCCGTATGCCTCTTCATGTTCTATGGTCGTCGCTGCCCCTGCCGATCCAGGGGTGGCTCGCAGTTCATCTTCTCTGGACGCTGCCCAGGTTGCACTTCCTGGTCCGCGTCAACCGCCGCTGCCACGCCGTGTGCGTCGGGCGGATGGGGTGTCACATCTCCCCGCGCCGTCACCTCCGGCGCCGCCTCCTCCGCCCCCCCACAGCTGTGTCCAACGGCGGGTCACCGATTCTCAGCACCTTGCGCTCACTCGCCCTCAACGCGCTTCGCGTTTAGTTGGCGTTGACAGGTTCCCTGCTGGGGCGCCAGGGTTGTGGCGATCGGCGACTTGATTTTCTTCTTTTCCTCTTCTTTTCCACCAGCGAGCCGGAACGGGCCGTATGCCTCGCTGGCGGCGTCTTCTTTTCTTCGTAAGCTTGGGCGGCTTTTCTCCATCTGGAACCTGCAGGTTCAATGGGAAAAGTTTGGCATCCGCGTCATCATGTTTAGTTAATGAACAATGATTACCCGCAATCACGAGACCAGCAGAGTTACTGGCCCCGTGATGCCCAAAGCGTTACGGCACGGTGACTCGGCCGGAGCCGAGTGTCTTCTTCGGCACCAAGGGGGGGCAAGACAAGTGCTATGGGTGCCTTTGGAGGCGTGTAACCATACACGCCCAACTTTCTGACAACGTGTCAACACGACACGGTTTGATATGGTCGCAACGCGCGATCCCTCAGATTCTCTTCGCGATCTCGCTATCGTTGCTTGCCCCACCCACCCACCGCTGCGGTTAGCGTCTATTAGAGTCTTCGGATAGACATGTTAGCATCCGCGTCATCATGTTTAGTTAATGAACAATGATTACCCGCAATCACGAGACCAGCAGAGTTACTGGCCCCGTGATGCCCAAAGCGTTACGGCACGGTGACTCGGCCGGAGCCGAGTGTCTTCTTCGGCACCAAGGGGGGGCAAGACAAGTGCTATGGGTGCCTTTGGAGGCGTGTAACCATACACGCCCAACTTTCTGACAACGTGTCAACACGACACGGTTTGATATGGTCGCAACGCGCGATCCCTCAGATTCTCTTCGCGATCTCGCTATCGTTGCTTGCCATGCTGGCCGGCCTCGCGATGTTCGTCTCTGTCTTTTCGACTTCCACGGTCCCTCAGCGAGGTGGCCTTGGCAATCGCAGTTTGTCTGGTGCCCCAGACGTAAGGGGCGTTCGTCCTCACGTCGCGATTCGCGACGACTGGGCCGTACACCAGAATTTGAAAGAGGGGCCCCGACCGCTCAACACTTACTTTTCTGTGTCTAAGTTGACCTGGGATCTGCGTTCGTCAGGCCCCAATGTTTCTGCCAGTTTATCTGGTTTTTCGCGTAGCTTCGAATGGTGTCAGGGATCCCACTCGGCGTTCACGGCGTATATGCAAACTGAAAAATGGCCTTGTGCCTGTGGCTGTGCCCCCCCATTCACAGAGTGTTGCGGGACAGAATGCGGGATTCAAGGCGAGATCGACTTGGATTCCGGGGATTCGTATGATCCTTCGCCACGTAGAACTCAAGATTTTGAGATTCAACGTGGACTTCACGATATGTACGCAGGTTCGAATGGGTCTTGGGGTGTCAAGGCAAGTACCCAGTCATACCATTGGACGGAGTACCGCGTGACGGGATCATCTTTTCATATTTACTCTTTACCCTACGCGGCTCCGTCTGATTATCAGCTTTCAGGATCATCCATGGGCGATATTTCAGGCGCACGGGCTCCGAAACGGGGTCCCGAGTCGCATCTTCACATGGACCTTGTGATTATGGCCATGTACATAAGGATGAAAGGGGGATGGCCGCTCACGACATGGGGCGCGTGCCGATTCATTCTGGCGAGTTTCACAGGATTGTGGACTGTCATATGTGTTTCCCCTATTCACGGGGGCTCGTGTTTTTGCCATGAGAGTTCGGTTATGATGGAACAATTGCTTTTGCAGGCGTTGGTCTGGCTGGGATATCTGGTTTCGGGCTCTGGCTCTACTTCGATGCAGTTTGTGCTGATGGTTTGCCTGTTACCCAGGGTTGGGGCATTCTGCAAGTTTTGCGGCGTGCCATCCGGCTATTTTTGTGATGGAGGGCAAACATGCCCGTTCTTAAGCATGTGCCATCCATGTGAGTCGGCTGAGTCCGCAAGCTGGTTGGGCCTAATATGGTCAGTTCTGAACTCTGCCATTTTGATTTTGTTTGCCAAGCGGGTCAGTCTCTGTGTTTTTTTCGCTGTGTTGCCAAGGGGACACGCTGTTACCTGCCTCACCTGTCACGATCAGTTAGATGGATGCGCTGGAGGCAATGCATGCCCGTTTTTGCAGGGCCCGACTTCGAATGTCCAGGCCCTCGCTGCCGGCGCCGGAACTTTGTTGATGCACGTGGTGAATCCGGCTCTTCGTGCTGTACTTAATTTGGTGCAGTGGGCAGCTCATCACCGACGGGAGGTCATTGTGGCAACAGGTTTGGCTTTTTTCGCTGTGTTGCCAAGGGGACACGCTGTTACCTGCCTCACCTGTCACGATCAGTTAGATGGATGCGCTGGAGGCAATGCATGCCCGTTTTTGCAGGGCCCGACTTCGAATGTCCAGGCCCTCGCTGCCGGCGCCGGAACTTTGTTGATGGCGGCCAAAATTTTCCCCCGTGAATACCTCAAAGTGCTCACGAGGAGTGTTTTAGATACAATCAAGGCCGTTTCGAAGCGTGCTCTTCCGGGAGATGTTCCGATCATTTCGGGCTGGAGTGTGGCAAAATTATTGGCGGCCTTCCGTGATTGCACAGTACCCCGTCCAGATATTGTTATGGAGCTCACTAGCTTGATTCCGGGATCGACTGATGCGGAAAAAGAGACAATCAAGTTGGCATTGTCTTCTATGGATTTGTTTTCAAAAATGGAAAGCAACTCCGGTGGCACGTCCCGCCGGGCAGGTGAATCTGTGGGGGTGCTCGGCCTAATGTGGGCTTTGGCTGGTCGCATCGTCGAGCGCCGGAATGACACCGTCACAGTTTTTTCCAATTCCGATTCGCCGACTGATTCGACGTCTGTCGCATCAAAACTCACAGAGAAAAAGAGTTTGTCGGCATCGGCAGAAACTTTTTGCGAACGCATTTCAGTGTTCACTTCCACGTGCCATGGTCTGGGCGTGGAGAATGTTATGTCGCTCACGTTCTTTTTCCGTGAGGTGGCTTTCAATGTGATGAATAGAGACAAGCTCCCGTGGCAGTTGGCGCATATGGTGGTCGAGATATATTTGGAAGACGTAGACAACTCGACTTCCCTCACCATCGGCAACATTCTGGCTTCTGGTGGCACTGATTCTCGCATGGCACGTGCTCGCACACTCACGGAGGAGCGTTTTGGTCAGGGCATATTTCGCTCCGGCACCTTTGGCAGGGCTACAGGAGGGGGCGCCCCACCCGTTGACGGCGGCGCTCCGTGGGATTGCAAAGGCACCCCAGACTCGTCGCTTGGATTCTGCAATTCCTATAATTACAAGCAAACCCACCCATCGCGGTCCCTCAAGGCAGACGGAACTTGCAAGTTCAAGCACGCCTGCATGCAGTGGGTCACTGGCAAAGGCGCAGACGGGTGCTGCGAAGGGAAACACCCGCGCAAAGACTGCAAAAATCCCGGCAAGTCCACAGAGAAGGACCGCCTTTGAGTACCCGGCGGGCTCAGGCTTGGGTCAGAAGTTCGCTGAGCTCGCCGCTTTGGCGAGTAAAGTTGAGTCTGACGGCGCCTGCAGTCTTCCTGGTTGCTCCTTTGATTTTAATGTGTTTGTGCCGATCATGCAGCGTGCAGTTGTTCGAGGTTTCGTGCCATTGGCATCAGCCCAGTTCGTCGCGCGTGGCTTATGGCATGGTTTTCTGTGTGGCGTCGACGTGTCGCAGATGCGTGGTCGACGCGTTTTTCGCAATTACCCCACTTCCTATGAAGCCGCCGACAAGGTGACTGAGGCGGTGTCGAAGCGGGTGGCAGCGTTTAAAACGATGTGTTTGGGTGCGTTCGATGTGAACATGAAACGCCTCATTCCGTTTGATGTGTTTGCGATCTTCCCGATGGGCGCTGTGAAGAAGAAGTTGGAAGATGCCGCGCGTCCTGTGGACGACCACACGCGCACTCTTTTGAACATGGCTTCCGATTTATCTGGGCTCCGGTTCGGGCTGAAGACTCACAAAGAAGTAGCCGCAATTTTCTTTAAGTTTTTCTCTATGTCGGTCAAGGATGTCAGTGATGCGTTCCCACTTATCCCGCTGCATCCATCGTTGTGGCCGTTTATGCTTTTCCAATGGTTTTCCGTGGCGGAAAATGCCGTCCCCACTGATTGGTGTTTGTATGTTCATATTTTCGCTGGCTTCGGCATGGCGGGCTTGCCAGGCGTCTGGAAGATCCTCTTTCAGGACGTTCTTTTAGGTATGGCGCGGTCGGAGCAGCAACTCACCCTCCCTGTGCCTGTGTTCGTGGACGATGCCGCGATCATTGGCGCAGATCCGCAACAAGTCGACGCCGAAGCGGCGTCGCTAGCTGCGTTTTTGTTGTTTTTGGGCGTGGTTATGAAGGACATCAAGACTCGGTATGCGGCTACTCTTCAGCTGTATATCGGCCTGTGGTGGAATTCAGTGACGCGCACGTTGGAGCTTGAGCAGTTTAAGCTCGACGCCTATTTGGCGGTTTTTCAGGATGTGGCTTCGTTGCACGTCATGACGTTGCGGGAGGCGCAGTCGATAGCAGGGAAGATGCAGCGATGTGCACTGACTTTTCCCCCTGGGTCAGAATGTGTGTTTGCATCTTTGTATACTTTTATGCGGGGGCTTGTGCTGCCGTGGCAGAAGCGCCGTGTGTCGCGGGGGCTTAAAGCTGATGTTGCTTGGGGCGTTGAGATGCTGCGCGCCAACTTGGGTCGTGGATACTTCTCGTACGACTTGTTTGAGTGGGCCCCGCCGGTGTGGACGGACGCGTCCAAGTCGCCCCGCTACACGGGCGGTGGGTATGTTTTGGCCACTGGTCAATATTGTTATTTTCGATATGGAACTTCGGCGGCTAGAAAGCCCATTGATGAGCTCGAAGGCGATGTCGTCGTTCGAATGGTGGAACAGGAAGGCGGCGAGCATTGGCGCGGCCGCATGGTACCTTTGTATATTGACAACAGCGCGTTTCAGTTGTCAGGTGTGAAGGGCTGGAGCAAAGCCGATCGTCTCAATGTGCTGCTCAAAGAGCTATTCAAATATTCCGTTCATTTTGGTTGCATTTTTCACTTCTTTTGGATTTCCACGCATGAGAACGTGCTGGCGGATGCTTTGTCCCGCCCAGACGGCTTGCGCATTTTTCTGGAACACCCTCGGTTAAGAGAGTTTGTTCTACCGGATGCACCTTTGCGCGCCCACGCTGTTTGCGGTTGCATTATGCGTTTGAGGGGCGGTGGCCAAGGGTCAAAGGGCTTCCCTTTTCAGCTCACCGTGTCTTACACTAGGGCATCTGTTTTTGTCGGGTTGCCTGATGACGGTGTTGCTCGTCAGCTAGATCAGGCGCTGGATAACCGCCTCGGTTCGTCGTCGCACAGGTCGGTGCGTGCTGCCCTAGGACACTGGGACACGCTCCGCGCCCGCCATGGATGGGCTCGGATAATTGCCACCGATGATGTGACACGTGGTGGCAAGTTGGCCACGTTTTTGATGTATTTTGTTCACGACACTGAGCTCAGCTATGCGTCGATTTCAAATTATATATGGGGTTTGCGCACCTGGATGAAATTCCAGCGGCAAATCGACCCGGCGTATGGGATCGTCGAGTGGGCCGACGCAACGGCCGCTGTAGAAGTTATCACCTTTGTGGCGGCAGAGCCACGAAAGGAAGTTCCAGGCTCTTGGATTTTAGGCGCGTGCACACACGCCGACAAGACGACGTTCAAGGATGTCCAGAACGTGTTGCTTCAGCTTTTTCTTCTTAACACTTTTTCGCGTTCTGAGTCGCCGCTGGCACAGTCGTACACCGGCGCAGGCGCGTTCGACCCGATGAAGAATCTCCAGGTGCAGGATATTAAGGTTGAGACTGTTGCAGGGGTTGTTTGCGTAGGGGTTCGTCTCAAGGCCATCAAGCAAGACGCCCAGTTGCAGCGACCGGAGGCTCAGGGCGATGGTGATTGGGTGTGGATTGCAGATGCTGAGGGCCCGTGTGGCGTCCTTCAGTGGCTGCGACTTTTCTTTTCGTTTTTTGACGGGCGTCGATCGCCTCTTTCGCCATTTTTTGTGGCTCATGACCTCCGCCACGCGGGGGAGGCATATTTGTATAACCATGCGCTGACGGATGCGCGTGGGCTTTGGGCACGCGCGCCAGGCGTGTCTGCTGACCAGGCAAAGACGTGCGGCCTTCATGGCCTGCGAGTAGCCGGTCACAACGGCACCTCCAGGGTGCTCGGCAAGGCCGTCTCCAAGGTGCAAGGTGGTTGGAGTTCTGACAAATCGCAAACCCGTTATGACCGGTCCGACCTCGTCGACATCGTGCGCATTCCAGGCGCCATCGTGTCGTCGTGGGCCAGTCGGGAAGTCGATTTCGACTTCGCAGCCATCCAGCCGCTCGCCGATGACGAGGCCCGTCCGGCGGTGGTTCCCGCTGTACGCGCGGTGTCTGCTCCGGTGGAGCGCGGCGTTGCGCCGCAAGCGGTGCGCAACGTGCGTGTGACGCAGCCGTATGCCTCTTCATGTTCTATGGTCGTCGCTGCCCCTGCCGATCCAGGGGTGGCTCGCAGTTCATCTTCTCTGGACGCTGCCCAGGTTGCACTTCCTGGTCCGCGTCAACCGCCGCTGCCACGCCGTGTGCGTCGGGCGGATGGGGTGTCACATCTCCCCGCGCCGTCACCTCCGGCGCCGCCTCCTCCGCCCCCCCACAGCTGTGTCCAACGGCGGGTCACCGATTCTCAGCACCTTGCGCTCACTCGCCCTCAACGCGCTTCGCGTTTAGTTGGCGTTGACAGGTTCCCTGCTGGGGCGCCAGGGTTGTGGCGATCGGCGACTTGATTTTCTTCTTTTCCTCTTCTTTTCCACCAGCGAGCCGGAACGGGCCGTATGCCTCGCTGGCGGCGTCTTCTTTTCTTCGTAAGCTTGGGCGGCTTTTCTCCATCTGGAACCTGCAGGTTCAATGGGAAAAGTTTGGCATCCGCGTCATCATGTTTAGTTAATGAACAATGATTACCCGCAATCACGAGACCAGCAGAGTTACTGGCCCCGTGATGCCCAAAGCGTTACGGCACGGTGACTCGGCCGGAGCCGAGTGTCTTCTTCGGCACCAAGGGGGGGCAAGACAAGTGCTATGGGTGCCTTTGGAGGCGTGTAACCATACACGCCCAACTTTCTGACAACGTGTCAACACGACACGGTTTGATATGGTCGCAACGCGCGATCCCTCAGATTCTCTTCGCGATCTCGCTATCGTTGCTTGCC
>ERZ887830.1434-NODE-1434-length-13329-cov-6.483803_pt1 | contig 13329 bp, 4 predicted proteins | sample MGYA00521101_ERZ887830 | MGnify/ENA primary metagenome ERZ887830 (study PRJEB32303, sample SAMEA104408592) | aquatic metagenome | biome: Marine water; feature: Pelagic; material: water | place: Baltic Sea | collected 2014-06-05T16:38:00 | depth 1,762 m ...
TACAAAAAGACAGAAGAGCTAAATTAAGAAATGCAAAAATAAGGTTATCTAACATCAAGCTTGATGAGATAGTTCAAGTAATGAGAGGTAAATCTAAATGGATAAAACACTAAAATTTAATGGCTAAAGTTTTAAATACATTTTTAAAATCCAAGATGAACAAAGACTTGGATGCGCGTATTGTGCCTAATGGCGAATATAGAGATGGCTTAAATATTCAAGTAAGCAAATCTGAAGGATCCGAAGCAGGTGTTTTAGAAAACGCGTTAGGTAATATTCCAGTGATTTCTTTGGGTTTAACAGGAAGCTTAAAGTGTATAGGTAATTTGGCAGATGAAATAAATAGTACTGTTTATTTGTTTCTTACAAATAATTCTTCAAATCAATCGTACGATCCTAATGCCGAGCATTACGTGGTTGCCTTCAATACTTTATCGCAATCATCAGTAATTTTACTTGAAGGATCTTTTCTTAATTTTTCTAAACAAAACTTAATAACTGGAGTTAACATTTTAGAAGGCTTATTATTTTGGACAGATAATTTAAATCAGCCAAGAGTTATAGATGTTAATTTAGCAAATCCCACAAACAGCCCTAACCCATCCCATTATACTACAGAAGATCAAATATCTGTTGCAAAATACAATCCGTACCAGTGTATGGAATTATATAAAAAAAGTTTTTTAGGGGCAACTGCAAGCGTTCCTTATGAAACTACGATGAAAGACGTTAGTAGCAAGTTTTTGCCTAATGGAGGTTTAGGTCTTAAAACAGGCGCTTATACGGGAACCGCTGAAATAATTTTAGATGCCGGATCTGTTGTAGGAGATATAATGAATCCTAACGGGCCTTACGGAACAACAGCTACTATAGGTTATATACCTTCTTCAGGTGGAAATATAATTACAATAGCAGGAGCTGCACTAGACGCGTCTATTCCGCCTTTTTACGATGCAGCTAATAACACTTGGAGAATTACAATAACAGGAGGTATTTTTCCTGACATACCTATAACTGAAGTATACGAAATAATCATAAATCCAAATCCTTATTATGACTCTGTGTTTTCGGGAGACAAGGATTACTTAGAAGATAAATTTGTAAGATTTAGCTATAGATTTAAATTTGAAGATAACACTTATTCAATATTTGCTCCTTTTACGCAAATAGCGTTTATACCTAAGCAAGACGGGTATTTCATGTACATAGACGAAACAGGTCTTCAAGAAGTAAATGATGAAGCCGAAGCATATCGTAGTACTGTTGTATACTTTGTAGAAAATAAAGTTAATGATATAAACCTTAGAATACCTTTACCTTATATAAATTATCAACTGCAAGAAGCTTTAAAAATTAAGTCTATTGACATTCTTTATAAAGAATCTGATGGATTAGCGGTAAGAGCAATAGAAACTATTCCTATTCAAGACATTGCGAATTCTTCTGGAACTTGTTTTGTTAATGGAAATCAGACTCCAACTCCGGCTGGAACACCTATAGCTGTTTTTAATGTTCAAGGAAACTTAAATGTTGGAGATATAGTTAGAGGTTTTGGTGTGCCAGATAATACCGTAGTTGTTAGTTTTACTTCAACAACAAACCTTCCCAACGCAGGAGACTTGGTAGTAAACAATGCGATAACAGCATTGTCAAATGGAGATTTATTAATAGTAGGTGATATAAACTATTTTGAATACAACTACAAATCAACTAAGCCAACAAAAACAATTGCTGAGTCGGAGTTAATAAGAGTTTATGACAAAGTACCTGTAAAAGCGCTAGCACAAGAAGTTTCTGGAAATAGAGTAATGTATGGTAATTTTATAAATAAAATAGACCCACCTGCTTTTATAGATTACAATGTAGCTTGTACTGAAAAATGTGAATTTGAAGTAGGAGAAGTTTTTGCGGGTCTTACAGGTACCGGCACTACTATTGGTGCGGGTACTACAATACAAATTCTTTTAAACAAACTGTACGCACCTCCTAGTGGATTGTTTGCAGGGATGGTTATAACTTCAAATAATTTTGGTGTTACTATACCAGCAAATACAGTTGTAACTAGCACTGATAACAATGGCCAAGTTGGAAGCGGAACGCAGGTTGCAAATATAACTTTAAATCAAGATGTTATATTTCCGCCTAACGCTATTGTTTTAATTTTTGAACCAGGAAGTAGTACCGAAAATTGTGTTAGCACAATTGAATACCCTAATCACTCTGTTAAACAAAATAGAAACTACCAAGTAGGCTTTGTTTTATCAGATAGATATGGAAGATCATCTAGTGTTATACTTTCTAATAGTAAGAAGTTGATTACTGTAAATGGTATATCTTACACAGGTTCTACGTTGTATTCACCGTACATAGATGAAAGTGTTGACAAAGACGAGTGGAGAGGTAATTCTATTAAGATATTAGTTAACGCCCCGATAACAGATAATGTTTATAATGGTGATGTAGCAAGCACTGCTTATAACCCTTTAGGTTGGTATTCTTATAAAGTAGTTGTAAAACAAACAGAGCAAGAGTATTACAATGTTTATTTACCCGGCATAATGGCTGGTTATCCTCAGGAAAAAGCATTAGAAATAGGTAAGACTTCTCACGCTGTGTTGATAAATGATAATATAAACAAGGTTCCTAGAGATTTATCTGAAGTAGGTCCTCAGCAGAAGCAATTTAGAAGTTCCATTCAATTATTTGGAAGAGTTGAAAACACTGCTACTATTATAATAGACACAAATACAGGAGCAAGTAATACACAGTATTATCCGGATACTAATTCAGATACTGTTTCAACAATTGCAACTGCTTTTGATTTATTTGATTTTAATCCAAGCAAGCCATTTCAACCTAATTTTTATCCTCAATTTTACTCTTTAGATTCAAACCCTTTAATAGCAAGAATAAGCACGGAGTCAAAAATAGGTCAAATAGCAAGCACAAATTACAGCCCAGCTGCTTGTACAGTAGCAGTTGGACAAACTCCGAATGCTACTAATATTATAACGATTGCAAATATAACAGGAACAATAGACGTTGATGATTTAGTTATTGGAGGGGACTTGCCAGAAGGAGTTTACGTAGGTCTTGTGAATTTAACTGCAGTTCCTCCAGAGATTACTTTAAAATTAGGTGTAAGTAATTATGATGCCGAATTAACTGAGGGGACAAATCTTACTTTTACACCTTCAACTGGACCTACTAGTTTTGATCCAAAATTACCAGGCATACAATACCTAGCTGTTTATGAAACAGAGCCTGTTGTAAGTTTGTTAGATATATTTTGGGAAACTTCAACTTCTGGATTATTATCAGATCTTAATAGTACCATAATAAACAATCAGTTAGATCCAGCACCTAGAAATATTGGAGGTTGGAATGATGATCCTTTTGACGAGGGACTCCCTAAGCAAGCAAATATTTTAGCTGCACCTTTTAGAATGGTAGACGATTTTGGAGCAGATATAGTGCTAACTCCAGCAATGATAGCAGCTGGTGATGGCTTGGTTTTATCTACCGTATTAAATGGTAATGGGCAAGTGGTATTTGGAGACGCAAATACTCCAACTTCAACTCCTGATTATTTTAGATTAGTAGACACAAGCACAGGTCAAACCGGTGTAGGACCATGGCAAATTAGAACAACTGATATTTTAGATGTGCCTTTAAATTTTTATGATTACATATTTTACATGTATAACACCACTGGTCAAGATACTAATGGACTTAGAAATTTTACGTTTATTTTTGATACTATCGTAGGGGGCCAATCGGTTCAACTAACACAAACAGCTGTACTAAGTAATGTTACTCCCTACTTTACTAAAGTAACCCAAGGAACTGACTCTATAATAGCTGGATCACCTTTAATTTATCCTAATATTCCTGTATCACCAAACGCTATTAACTGTGAAGCAAAAAGAAATTCAAAATTAGTTGCGTCTGTAGAAAGTTTAAATGGAGCAAACAACCCTGTTTTAGCGCTTTTAGATAAGGCTTATGTTGGATATACTAATTTTACACCGCCTTCACCTTATATATATAGACAAAAAATAGGATCTGTTTCAGAAGACGCTCCAGATGCTTTATTAGGCGGAGAACCTATATTTGAGCTTACGCCTTCAGGGGATCTTTTAAATCGTATGTGGCAAGATGGCACACTAGCAGCTGTGACATATTATGTTATAATAAGAGTTAGAGATGCCGGTGATGAGCAAGATATAATTATAGAAGTAGACATGAGTTTGGACTTACCCACAGATATAGTTCAAAATAAAGTTATACATTCAGTACAAACAATGGCAGGTTTTGGAAATACCTACTCCTCTATTGGCGGGTCTGATGGTGTTCTTGGCTTTGGTGTTGGTCCTTTTTATGAAGGCGGAGCAGTTTATTACAACGCAGGAGGAAGTCAGATATCATCTGACGCATCAAACGTATCAATTGCGGAATTAAATATCCGTCCAGCTGGACATCCCTATACATTAATTAACACCTCAGGTGGCGGTATACCCGGCTTAAATCCTGATCAATTTGGATATTTTGCTTATGCTGCTGGGTTTTTTAATGAAGATTTTGCAAGTCAAGCGCCAGCTGGTAACTCAATCCCACCAAACCCTTTTACAAGATTTAGTAGAGCTTTAACCACTAGATATGGAGTTCCTTCTTCTTTACCTATAGCCGCTCCACCTATAGTTATACCTTGGAACAATGCAGATGCTTTTGGACATAAAGTAATTAAACCAGATTCTCCAAACATGATAAAATTTGGAGATGCTAGTAACACTGTAGGTACTGCTAAAATAATGGTATATGGTATTGCGACTATAACTAAATTAAATTTAAACGGACCTGATTGGTTTGATCCTTTAGCTGTACCGAATGGCGGTGGACCCAGCACCGAGCGAGTAAGCACAATGAGTATTTCAATGGACTCAGGAAAATTTCCTCATTCAATGCAAAGGTTTACAGTGGTACCTCAAGGTACTTCTGGCACGCCTTATTTACCACCAGTTTGTTATACTACTTATCCTATTCCCTTAAGTAATGGAACTAGTAATAATAAAATGTTAATTTGGTCAGCTAACGCAGATAGCACGGGTCAAGCTGGAGATCTTGTTATGATGGGTAATTTAACATCAATGAATCTCCAAGGAGGAGGTATAGACGGAAATACAGATAGAGTTAATTACACTCCCCAAGTAGGCGATAAAATTTACTTTTTTGGAGGAGAGGAGCAATTATACAAAGATTGGGCTGATTGGTGGAATAACTCCGAAAATGGATACTATGGAAGTCCTTGGTATTTTAATACAGATTTAGAACAATTAGAACGAACTTTAAATTATTCGCCTTGGTCCGGGCCTGGAAGCCAATGGTATTGCTTTGGTGGTCAGCTTAATGCTTGTACCCAAACCACGCAGTTTCAAGTTAATAGACCTGAGCTAAAACACACACTACCTGCGGATTGCACAAATAGAGCAAATTACTGGTTTGGTCAAGATTATCTAGCAAATGTTACTTATGCTGGCATAGAAGGCGAAGTACAAAACTACAGCAATCTAACATGGGATTTAATATAAAGTAATTCACAATAAAAATAAGTAATAATTAAATATGGCAGGTGCAATAATAGAAGTAAAATATTTCAACACGTTTGTATTAAAAAAATCAAATAGAACAAACAAGCAAATATGGAACGGGTCTTTTGGTATACCTGGAGGATCCACAGGTATTGGTGGATATCCTGTTGTTACTTCTGGGGTTGGTGGAGATGACAGTTGGGCTATAGAAGAATCTAGAATTAGAGGAGGTTATAACAATACTTCTGTAGATTTTGGAGCAAAAGCATATATTGTTGAAGAAGAACCATTAGGCACTAGAAGATTTAATTCTATTATATATTCTGGTATATTTAACTCTAGAACTGGTATAAATCAAACAAATGTTTTTTCAGTAGGAGAAGACATAACTAAATCTGCTGATCCAGCAAATGGATCAATACAAAAGCTATATGCAGAAGATACCAATTTAACTGTTTTTCAAGAGCTGAAAGTTAGTCGAGCTTTAATAGACAAAGATGCTATATACTCTGCGGAAGGCGGAGGATCTGTAACATCAAGTAATTTGGTTATAGGTGTTATACAACCTTATAGTGGCAAGTATGGAATATCTACTAATCCAGAAAGCTTTGCGGTATATGGATTTAATAAATATTTTTCCGATGCAAATAACAATGCAATACTGCGGTTATCTAATAGCGGTATAGATGAAATATCAAGTCTTGGGATGAAAGACTTCTTTAGAGATAATTTAAGATTAGTTAACAACGCTTGGAGCGAAGGAAAAGTATTAGGTGGGTGGGACATTCACAACAACGAATACGTTGTTTCATTACAAGATGATGGCACTAATTATTATGAAACTTTGCACTTTGATGATAGAGTTTCTGGCTGGGTGAGTAGATTTTCTTATGAGCCAGACCAAATGTTTAGCTTAAGAAATGAATTTTATACAGTAAAAACTTTAGGTGAAACCGCTTTTGGCGTAACAACCGGATGTCAAGGTGGGTGTGGACCTCAAACTGTTTTCCAATTAATTCCAGCCACTGTTAATGGCAACATAGTGCCAGGCGCAACAATTCGCGGGTGTACAGCTGTTCCTTGTGTTCCACCTCAGCCACTACTTCTTGGCGTTGTTTCTTCTTTTGACTCAAACACAAGTATTCTTACTACTGTCTCACCTATAACATTAACTAACGATATAAAATTCTTTTTTGGTGAAGGAATTTCTTTATATAGACATTATTCAAGCCAAGTAAATAGAGCTAATTTTTATGGAATAGATAATAGAAGTTCTATAATTTTTATTTTTAATCCAGAAGTTACAAGGTCTAAAACTTTTAAAACAGTTGCATACGAAGGAAGTAATGGTTGGAAAGTTTCTTCTTTTACTTCAGACAACACAGGTGTTTCAAAAGCCGTAAATGGCTCATGGACAACTACTTTTGACAGTAATGCTCAAATTCCAAGTTATGGAGAAGGAGAATATGTTGTTGTAACAGCTCAAGCTAATGCAGCCGCCGCATCTATTACTACAAGTGTAAATTTAATAAATAGAGTAGGGACAATAATAAGCGGAAGCCTAGTCAGCGGAGACGGAATCCCAGTAGGAACAACAGTTGTTTCTTTTAATGTTACTTCTGGAGCATTAGTATTGAGTCAAAGCATAAGCGTTTTGATAAATTCAGTTTTATTCTTTTCTTCTTATGTTTCTCAAGCTAATTATTTAGCTGTTTTCGGAACATTAAATCCTGGTTTTGATAGATTGTATTCTGGTTTTTACAGAAAAGAAAATAAATATGTTGCAAACTTAATAAACAACAGTTCATCAGCAACATCAGAAGTTCATTTTGGAGAAGAAATGACTGGTATAAAAGGTTTTTATTCTGTTGTTAAATTTATTACAGATACAACAACAGACTTTGGAAATGAAAAAAGCTTATTTTCTGTAGAGTCAGAATATACAAGCAATAATGGATATTAAAAATAAAAAAATATGTTAGGAGCAGTAATAGGAGGTGGATTTTCAATGGTAGCCGGAATGATGGGACAAAAAGCCGCTAAGGCAAGAGAGAAAAAAGCAGCTCATGAAAGAAATCGGCTTCAATTAAAGCTAGATAATTTAGAAGCTAACAGGCAAGATATAATAAATCCATTTCAAGACATGAGTGCTATGATAAGTAATCCTTTTGCAAACTTATCAGTAGCAACTAAGGCTGCAGAAATGAAAATAGAAGAGGCTGATATATCTTTAGCTAGTACTTTAGACACATTAAGAGCAACTGGAGCAAGCGCAGGTGGTGCTACAGCTTTAGCGCAAGCAGCGTTAAGATCTAAGAAAGGCGTTGCAGCAAGTATTGAAATGCAAGAAAAACAAAATGAAGATAAGCGAGCAGCTGGAGAAAAACAAAAACAAGACGCTTTAATGAGAGAGGGTCAAAGAGTTCAACAAGGAGAAGCTTGGGAGTTTGGTCAAAGAGAGCAAAGAGAAATGCAGCAGCTAGACCGAACAGCTTCTTTATTGGGCGCATCAAAGCAAGCAGAAGCACAAGCGCAAATGGATGGCACTCAAGCAATGACTGGAATGCTTGGATCGTTAGGTGGAATTGCAGGATCTGCTTTTGGAAGTACTAGCTCATAATAAAAATAAAAATGGAAAACAAAAACTTATTTCAAAATCTTTATTTAAAGCAATTTAATGAAAGTAATGCTATTGCTTATAGTAAAGATTTTATCGCTAACACAAGTGACTATAATTTTCAATTATTAGACAATGCATATAGAAACGCAGGTAAAGTTTACGCGCAGATTAAAATAGCTATTGAAACAGGTAAGTGCCAGTCAGAGCACTGTTCTATGGAATTAGCTCAGTTAAAACAATTAGAAGATGCACCTCAAGCTTCTTTAGATTTTTTAGCTTCAATAATGGCGGAATTAGGCGTAACAGAAGAAAGTACTTTTGATCCAAACAACAACTATAGATATAGCGTAGCCAATAGTCTAATGAACGGTAGACCTGGTTTTTCTAAAACCGATGGTTATGAGGCTTATTTAAATCTATTGCCTGAAGGATCTCAAGAGGTTGTTTTTATGGGACCTGCTTTTGGTAGTCCTTTAATCATTAATAGTTCTGCATTAAATGCTTTAAATGATTCAGGTACCTCTTTGGTTGCTTCTACACCAGAGATTAATAAAGACATGCTAAGACTTCTTACTGAAGTGGGTTTGTTTGCTCCAGACATGGTGGGAGAAAATGAAGAATTAACTCCAAATGCTAAAATTAGTGATGAGTTTACATTAAAAAATTTAGATGGTACTTATGACTATGAAATTGTAGAATTAGGAAATGGAAAAGGAAGAAACATGCTTCAATTTGATATGGACAAAATTGCTAAAAAAATTACTCCTTTTGTAAACGCTGAGGTTGCTGGTTTAATGAGCTCTGAGCAATCCGTAATCGCTGCTTGGAACGTTTATATATCTCAAGACACAAGTGTTGAAGAGGACGATCAGATGGCTCAAAACGCTAACGCAGGCGCAGATAGTTGGAGCTATGAAAAAGACTTGCCACTAAAGCAGAGCAAAAAAGTTTTATTTGAAAAAAAATATAACGAGTATTTTATTAATAACTATTTAAAGCAATTTGTTACAGATCAAATGCCCACGGTAAAAGAAGACGCAGCGGTATTTGATATTGAAGAAGCTAAAAAAGCAAAAGCACAAAAGTTTTTAAAAGATAACAATTTAAATTAAATTAAATGAACGAATTAGAAAAATATACAGCGTCTATTCCAGATTCAAATCCTCAAAAAGCAGAGCTTATTAGACAATGGAAAATAGATAATGAATGGGGTAAGCCAGTTGTTGAAGAAGCGGTAAAGACAGAAGTTGTTGTGGAGGAGGATGCGCCTGCAACAACTACACCGGAAGCGTCCGAGAATTTAAATTCTGGAGATGGACAATTAGAATCTCTAAAGAATAATGATCCAGATCTACCTTCAGATCAAACTTTAAATATAAATGTTGGTACTCAAGATGTAAAAGCTATAAACAATGCTGTAGAAAAATCTATGGTTTTAGATGCTCAAACCGCTCTTGAAAACTCTGAAATACTTTTTCGTGAAAATTATGATGTTTTCGACCCTGATGGTGATGGCGAAGCTGGTCAAATAGGTCTAGAAGAAAGAAAATCTAACGTAGGCATTGTTAAAGCGGGTAAAGAAACCGAAGATGACAAGTTGGTTAGAAGTTTTATAGAAGCTACAGACTTGCAGAAAAATCAATTTGATGATTTATATGCTTCAATATATGACAATGAAGATTTATTTGCTGTAACAGAAGTTACATCAGGTGGTGGTGGTTCTTCTATGACAGGATATATGCCTACAACAACGACAACAGTTACAGCTAACGCACTTAAGCTACAAGAGGCTGAAGATCAATTAAACGAAAAAGTAAGAAAAGGCGAGCCAAAACCAACTAAAGAACAAATAGAATATAGAGCTAGACAAAACATGTTTAACACTCAGGCTAGAGAATTAAAAATGTCTAATGCTCGTGATTTTATATTTAATATTCCTGAATACAAGGAAGATGATGAGGGTAATGTTTTAAAAGATGAAGACGGTAATAAAATTAAAAATAGATCTGAAAAACAGAATATAATAGCCGATTTTATAGTTGAAAGAAGAGATATAGCTACTTGGACAGTAGAAGATTTTGGTAAAGAATTAGCTTTAGATCTTGGGGAGTTTAAAGACTCTAAGCTACTTAAAGCCACTAAAGCTTCAAAAGAGGCTATAGAAAAAAGGCAAGATGAAATTAAAACTCTTCAAGAAACCATTTTACAAAAACGAAAAAAAGGTGAATCTACTTTAGAAGAGGTATCTAAATATAAAGAACTAACTACAGTTTATAAGGATCTTGTGAAATATTACAATGGCCAAACTTTAAGTGTAACTAATCAAAAAGTTGATTTAGAAAATAGAATAACTGATTATACTAACATGATAGCGGATCTTGACGATTCAGGTGTTCAGCTAGACGCCTTGAGTCGTGTGTACAAACCATTTGAAAAAAGAATGACTGATTTAGCCTTAGGTTCTTACGGTGTTCTTTTTGCTAATCCTCTTGCTTTTTTAGAAAAAGTTGGTAATTATTTGGACGATACAGGAGGAGAAGATGAGACATTTTTTCAAGACCAAGTAAAACAATTAGCGGAAGTAAAAGAATTTGTAGCTAATAAATACTACCAACCAATTAGTTTTAAAGACGCTTTTAAAAGCCTTGATAATTTTGGAGAATTTGCAATAGATCAATCAATACAACAAGCACCTATTATTACAGCTCTCTATACGGGCCAAGGTGGGATGTATGCTCTTGGCATGGGCACTGCTGCAGAATATGACGCAGGTAGAAAATTAGAATCTGAAAAAGACGGTGGTCGTTCTTATGATAAAGATATTGTGTTTTTACAATCCTTAGGCTTTGGTGCTGCTGAAGCTGTTTTTGGAGCTGCTCCAACTGCTTTAATACTACGTGGTACTTTAAGAGGTGCTAACGATTTTGGTAAAAGAAAACTGCTTGACGGTTGGAAAAATTACTTTAGAAATATTAAAACCAACGCTCCATTAGATATAGGTCTTGTTGGTGTAGACGCAGGTGGTGAATGGGCAACTAATGTATTTCAAAATTTTATTGATGGAAGACCCGCAAATCAAGGTGGGTTAGAAGCCTTTACAGTAGGTGGAATGTTTGGTTCAGTTTTTACAGGAATGCCTTATTTCAAAGGGGCTTTTGCCGCAGCTTTAAGTGACTACAAAACAAATTCAGACGTTAGAGCTAATTTGAAGATTATAGAAATACTTTCGCGATCTGCTCAAAATCCCTTACTTACCAAAGCAGAAAAAGAAAGAGATGCAGCTATGAAGCAAAAGCTGATAGATCAAAACAACGAGATATCTAAAGAAAGAATAGACTTAGCTACTAACAACTTAAATAAGCAAGGTGGAGATCTTTTAGCTGAAACCACGGTAAGACAAGAGCAACTAAGAGTAGAAGCAGAATCGGTGCAACAAAATAATTCTTTAGATTCAGAAACTAAAAACAAGTTAATAAACGATTTAAACACTGAGTTTGACGCTTTAGAAAATGCGGCTGATAAATTTAAAGTTGCTTTTACAAATACCTTTGGTCTTTTAACTAAAAAGAAACAAAAGGCGTTAAAAGATGAAGCTGAAAGATTCCTGCAAATCGATAATCCTGGAAACCCTTCTAAAGAGCAAATAAATAGAAAAGCAGAACAATTACACACTAAAGAAAAACTAGAAGCTACTTTAGAATCAGATCAAGCTACACTTAAAGCATTAGCTGGAGCTGGTATAGATGTTAACTACAACGTTTCTGATACTAATACAGGGGCAATTGAAGAGTTTACTAAAATGATGTTAGCTAGAGCTGCTGATCCTAATAATAGTACTACTAAAGAAGGTGCGGATGATCTTATTAAAGAGTTTACTGAGGGTATAAAAGACGGAACTTTAAACGGCTTTAACGTTCCATCAGTAAATGTTAAAACAGGTAAAAAAGTATACGATGTTGTAACGTCAGTTCAGAATTCAGTGGCTAATGAAAGAAGTAAAACTCAATTACATGAGCTAGGTCACATTATAGCTACAGAGGCTATAGGAACAGATCCAGCCGCTTTTGAAGAGCTAAAAGATCTTATATTATCTTACGTAAAAGAAACAAATCCAGAAGCTCATACTAGAATTATTGCAAGAACTTTAAACAAAGATGCTGATGAAGTAATGATGGTCTTTTTTGAAGAGGTTGCAGATACTAGAATAGATCTAAAAAAAGCTAAAGGAACTGGCTTTTTAGGATATTTTGGAAAAATGCTTGGAATTGCAACGTCTAAAGCTTCAAACACAGATTACGATTATAATTTTAATGGAGAGGAAGATATACTTGCTTTTGCTTTTGAAATGGCTACAAAGTTAAAAAATGGTACGCTAACCATTGAAGATGTAAAAGACATACAAGATAAAGATTATGTAGTTCCAGACGAGGTTGACATGAACATGGTCAATGAAGAGGTTGTTATAACTGCAAAAAGTAAAAAAGGTAGAGCTAGTAAAGAAACCACCTTTACTCCTGAGCAAATAACCCCTGAGCAAAAAACAAAAAACAAACAACTAGTACAAAAAATTGTTGACGGTGATTTTTCGGCTATAAACACTCTTGTTCAAGACAATGCTGGTTTAATTCTTGGACCAAAAGTTTTAGGTTTTAATCAAGACATATCTAAGAATAGCGGTGTAACGTCTGAAGACCTGTTGAATGTAGTGCAAGATATACTAACACCTGGTTTAGCTAATCTGGTTATGCCTGGTAGATATAGAGATGCTGGAGACACAAACAGAACAGGACCTATAAGTTTAGCTCATGAATATAACGCAAAGAAAGGTGAAGTTAGTACTTTTCTAGGTTTGCTGGGACTAAGAAAAGCGGATATATACACAGCGGCAGGACTTGATCCTAATAAATTTAATTTAGTTGACATTGACTTTTCAACAACACAGATAATAGACGAAGATTCAGGTACTAAACCTAGCAAAGGAAAAGAAGTTTCTACTAAACAAACCGATGCTACTAGCTTTGGTCCTGCTAAAAATAAAAAGCAAGATCTAGAGAATATAATACAAATAAAAGACGCTGACAGACCTAACTTTAAAAGTTTAAATAACAAATATTTTAACGA
>ERZ887830.1435-NODE-1435-length-13325-cov-6.234062_pt1 | contig 13325 bp, 15 predicted proteins | sample MGYA00521101_ERZ887830 | MGnify/ENA primary metagenome ERZ887830 (study PRJEB32303, sample SAMEA104408592) | aquatic metagenome | biome: Marine water; feature: Pelagic; material: water | place: Baltic Sea | collected 2014-06-05T16:38:00 | depth 1,762 m ...
AAACGCGGGTTCTTGTTTTTTTATAATTTTGATAAAATCATCAATTTGTGGTTCTAATTTTCCCTGATAACCAAATTGACTATCAAAGTGGAATAGAAGTTTCTCTTTTAGGTCAATATATATGGCAGCCCAATGCGTACCTGGTCCAGTATGAATATCATAATTAATTACAATGCCTAATTTATTAATTTCTGGGTATTTTTCGATGTATCTAAAATAATTAAAATTACACAAAATTTCTTCAACGCATCCACCTAAATAAGTATGTTGTTCGTTAAAATCAATTGACGTTGGACCAATTAATTTGAAATCAGGATATTTATCTTCATATTGCTTCAACACAGCTTCTATATCGTAATTGGTAAGCCATCTATTTGGGTCGGCATTCCACGTATTTGGCTGATATGGTCTATATAATTCAGATAATAATTTTTCACGGATTAACCCATCATCAATAATACCCAACCAACAATCTTCACGGCGACATACACTATATTGATCTATCTGTTTTTGTAGTTTAGTAAAAATACTTGTCGTGTCATCATTGTTAGTAATGTGTATTTTATACTTAGGAAAAAACCGATTGAATTCTCCTACAAGTAAAACAATGTCTGAATTCCTTAAACAGGATGTTCCATCTCTGGACACAATTGAATCATTATTTGGATTGCAGTTTATTTTTAATAATTTTTTATTGTTATTTGTATTTAGCTTACTCTTACGCGTGCTTATAGTTTTAGTTTTAGTTTTAGTTTTAGTTTTAGTTTTAGATTTATTATTTATATTTAAACGTTTGCTTTTTGTCATATATACTATTTGAATATTAAAATACTTGCCGATAGTTGTGTAATCTACGATTTTTTGGTAATAATGTTACCCCAAAAATAAGTGTTAACCGCATCGTGTTGGGCCTGGTCTTTTTCTGGTAAAGTATCCGGTACTTGTTTGATTTCATCAGACATTGTGTCAGAGTCACTTGTATCATCTGACTGAACCGCTTCCATTTTAAAATGTCTAATCAAACATTTGCTATATTCTTCAAATGCATCGTTTACATCATTACTAATTTCTGTAAGTGGTTCATTTAGAAGTTCGTTAGTAAGCTTTATGATTTTGCACTTATAAGTGTGTAAATCGTCATTATATTGTTTATTTTTATATTGATTTGTACATGACGCGTGTTCTCTATACTTTTGGTACTTTTGTTTATTCATTAGTAATTCAAGTGTTATCTTGTCAATGTATGTATCTTTATCAGATTCGTCTTCATAATCTTCATTAAGAGAACATTCATTAAATGATGAGTCGTTCATATACATTCTATAGAAATATAATTCCAATAACATACAAAAATATAAATGTATAATATATAATGAGTAGTTCAATTGTAGGAGGACCAAGAAGAGGTCATTTTAATAGAAGTGGAGAACAAGTATTAGGGAGAAAAATTGTAACTAAATCTTGGAACACTGTAAACGCACAAGATAGTATTAATGGCAATAACCGTGTTATTACGCCTTTCCGTGCAGTGAATAACAATGGCGATTATTTAGCCCGTAAAAATTATACTTGCGGTGGACCGAATCCAACAAATGCAAGCAAGCCAGGATTAAGGTCTCGTATAGGTCATATTTTATCCGTTTGTGACAACACTGGTGTAACAGGGAGTTCTACAAATGTTAAACATGTCCCTGATTCATCTGATTATATTAAATTCAAAAAATTATCAAGCACAAACAAGAACTATAATGACACCACATCCGGTGGCGATGAACATAATGGTTCTTATGTTAACTTAATGAGGGTTCGTCGTTAAATTGAAAACGATTCGTTTGTGTCGCTTTTGAATGTGTAATATTATTTCACCAATCATGTACATGTGTCTACATATGTGAGATATTACAGTGTAGCAAAATTATATTATGAAAAAAAAGAGTAAAAAATGTAAAGAAAACTCATATTACTTTATCACATGGTATCATTTCTAACCATATGATATACATAGAACCGTATGTTTTTCACAAGACAAAACATAAACAATGGAAAATTGGAGTTTGCGAATGCTATGCCAATGAAAGATACTACGTCATCAAATGAGTCTTCTTTTAGCAATGCAAGAAGAGCGTATTTAGAAATAACACCAATAACCCCATCGAATATCTTTGACGGCAACCGTGATGCATCAAGTGTGATTGAAAGAAGAAAAACACAAAGCATAGGTAATGGGTCATATAATACAAGTGGAACCGCGAATTCATTTCTTAGTCCAGGCGATAGAAATGTAGTGAATCGCGCAATTAGAAAGACTCGTAATGGTGGATCAGTACCACCATCAAAGAAAGGAGGAATAACACCGATGTTCTAATTATGTTACATAACTCCAAAACAATTGGTGTATCCATTATCAATAAAATGTTTAGGATATTTTTCAAAAGTAACTAACTAATAAACCCGACATTTCACCGTTGACGATTTAAAATCTTCAATAATATATAGAAAATGTTCCCTTATTTTACCGAGTTCATTGGTGCTATATTTTTCATGTATGTTGTATTAGTGACCAATAATCCATTAGCAATCGGAGGTGCGCTTGCGTTGGTAAGATTAGTCGCGCAACCTGTTTCCGGAGGGCACATTAATCCAGCAGTATCTATCGCGATGACTTCTGCCGGAAAATTGCCAATACAAGAATTGTTACCATATTGTGTATCTCAAATATTAGGTGCATTAGTGGCATTAGAGATTTTCAAAAGACAAGACCTAAGTATGGATTAGGTTGGCTAATAAAGTTATCCAGATAGTGAGGATAAATTTATTACAACCAATGTTCTAACGGTTCATTGCTAATAACTTGTAAATAATAAATAAGCCAACAACACTTAATGTACCAACGTAAAGGTTAGTAATAACATCCATTGATTTCTTACTCTTACATTTCCTTGGTACATGGTCAGGGTCTGTATTCACGATTTCATCATTTTTATTACGCATTAATGTATGATATTGCTTATCAGCATTCTCTTGTATGATAATATCGGCATATCCATCATTTGATGAATCAAAAGTTTTATACTCGGACTCATTTGAAAAGTAGTTACTGCTAAACATTTTTATATACGATATAGAAAGATGTTATTGTGATATTATATCTACAACAAAATTATGTGTGGTATATTCGGGCTACTAAACTACAATGGATACTACCTAACAAATACAGACATAACAGAATCGTTTAGTAAAGGGGTAAAACGTGGTCCAGAAGTGTCTTCATTGAAAGAAACATCATTAAGAACACGCTTTGGCTTTCATAGATTAGCTATTAATGGCATAAATGAAGCATCAAATCAACCTATTACAATTGGAAATATAGTACTGATATGTAATGGTGAAATATATAACTACAAAGAATTAAAAACACATTTAACAACACATTTTACAGGCAATAGCGGTCCTGAAGATGATTTTGAATTCGATACACAGTCTGATTGTGAAATAATTATTCATTTGTATGTTCGATATGGAATGGAAGCTACGTTAAATATGATTGACGGAGAGTTTGCATTTATTTTACTTGACAAAAATTTGGAAAATATGACTCCTAAACTATTCGTAGCACGTGACCCATATGGGGTGAGGCCGTTATTTATAATGTCGCCAATAAATAGTAAAACAGTATATGATAATATTCTTTGTTTCGCAAGCGAACAAAAGATGCTAATAGATTTGAAATCGAAGATTAATAAGGAAATTCCGTCTGTCAGATATAATTTAATTCCGTATAAACCCGCAACATATTCCCAATATGAAATGTCAAAAAAAACAGCATATATTTGGAAATTAAAGAAATTAAAATACTATAACACCATAGTGTTCTCATCTGATATTACACGTATTGCCTCATTACAAGAAGATTATTCAAAATACATCCAACATTACTTAGTTGATGCGGTAAGAAAGCGTGTAGAAAATACAGAGCGCCCAATTGCGTGCCTATTGTCAGGTGGCCTTGATAGTAGTATTATTACATCACTTGTAAATGAGTTCCATAAGAAGAAGTTTGGTTTCCCTGTAGAAACATATAGTATCGGACTTGAAGGGTCAAATGACTTAGAACATGCAACAATTGCGGCAGAATATTTACAGACAAAGCATACAGAAATAAAACTATCGAATGAGGAATTTACTAATGCTATTCCAGAAGTAATATATGATATTGAGAGCTATGATACGACAACTGTGAGAGCAAGCATAGGAAATTGGTTAGTAAGTAAGTACATATCAGAAAATAGTGATACAAAGGTAATATTCAATGGTGATGGTGCAGATGAAGTGATGGGGGGGTACTTATATATGAAAAAGGCTGATAATGGTTTAGAATTTGACAAAGAATGTAGGCGATTACTAAAAGAAATACATTACTTTGACGTATTACGTTCTGATAGGTCAATCGCAAGTCATGGACTTGAAGCACGTACGCCATTTCTCGACTACAGTTTTGTTCAGATGTATTTAAGTATCCCTATTATGTTACGATATCAACCCCATCGTATGGAAAAATATTTATTGCGTGACGCATTCAGTAGACATAAATACAAAACATCATCTGGAAAGCAACTTTTACCAGACGAAATTTTATCCAGACGAAAAGAAGCCTTTAGTGATGGAGTAACATCTCCACAAAATACAACTAAATCAGTTATAGATGAATTCATTAGGACAGAATTAGACACATTGAACCTGTTTACAGAAAGTAATCCATCGTTATCAAATGATGAAAATGCGTGGGTAAAAACTGCACTACAAGTTGATCCAGTTATGAAACATATACAAGATCACAATATACCTACCACCAAAGAACAATACTACTATCGACGTATTTTCGAAGAACACTATAAAGGGCAAGGAAAAAGCATTCCACACTTCTGGATGCCTCGATATGTCAATGCAAATGATTCAAGTGCACGTACATTGGAATTATATAATGAATAATGAATAATGTCTTACAAATATCATTCTAATTTGATATACATTTCAATAAAATACTTACATTATAAGTATTTTACTATGCACACCTAAATGGATCTAAAAAGCCGAATTGAAATCGAAGACATTACCATCATTTGTTCTATCTGCCAATGCATATTCTGCATTGGTTCGTTCAAAGAAGTTCACCTTAGATTCAATACTAATTAGTTCCATAAAATCAAATGGGTTCTTGCTATTATAAATCTTATCGTATCCTAACTGTAGGCAGATACGGTCAGCAACAAATTCTATATAACTGCTCATTAATTTTGAATTCATACCAATCATACGACAAGGAATAGCATCTATAATAAATTCTTTTTCAATGACTACTGCTTCTGTTATGATTTTATAAATATCTTCTTGTGGTAATTTATTATTTAATTTAGAATATAAGAGAATAGCAAACTCTGTATGTAGTGCTTCGTCACGTGAAATTAGTTCATTTGAAAATGTCAACCCAGGTAGTAGTCCTCTTTTTTTTATCCAATATATAGAAGCGAATGAGGAAGAAAAGAATAATCCTTCAATAAGTGCAAACGCAACTAATCGTGTTGCAAAGCAAGAACTCTTATCATTTAACCATTTTTGTGCCCAATCAAATTTTTTTTTAATACATGGATAATTCTCGGTCGCTTTAAATAATTGTTCTTTCTCATCACTATCTTTAATGTAGGTGTCAATTAATATACTATACATTTCAGAATGGATTGTTTCGATTGCAATTTGGAATCCATAGAAAGCACGTGCCTCTGATGGTTGAACTTCATTCATGAAACGGGTACCAAGATTATCTGTTACAACAGCATCACTACTTGAAAAAAAAGCCAATATCATTTTTATAAAGTTTTGTTCATTATTTGTAAGCTTTTCCCAGTCATTTAAGTCCTGTGCCAATGAAATTTCGCCAGTATGCCAAAAAGAATCAATCGAACGCTTATACATATCCCAAATGTCAGGGTACTTTATTGGAAACATAACATACCGTTCATCGTCTGGTAATAACAGTGGTTCTGGTAGTTTTTCGGATATTAGTGACAATTCAGACATTTTTATCTAAATAATATAGTAGGCATATTTTTATTATGTTTTCAAATAAATGTATACTCTTATCAATATTAGAGTAGAATTACATAATACAACCTATTAGCATAGTGAGTGTAATAATTATAATTTATGTATTATGGAAAAAATGGTATAGTCTTAACAATAGTAATGTAGAATCACCATATGTATACATAATAACTCCATTAGCATAGTGTGCGTAAGAATTATAATTTATGTATTATGAAAAAATTATTTACAATATTTGATTCAATTTATTTAGGTGTAGATAGTAGACAGTATATATAAGAATGAAATTAACAAACTACAAAATAGAGAATGAAGTCATTGGGGAACAACCAACGAACTCAGTTAAGAAGCGTACAAATAAAAAAGCTCGTAGACAAAATGAAAAAGAGATAATGTACGAACATATGATGGAAATTGAGCGAGACAAAGAAATATCAAACATTAAACAAAGTTATAATTACGAAAATGTGAAATACCTTTCGGCAAAGGAACAAAATTCATTTGAATCGAAGTTTGTAACACCTAAAAACGGTAGCCAAAAAGAATATATTCGATTACTTAGACAAAAATCAAGAAAAATTGTTGTAGCAACAGGACCGGCGGGAACTGGAAAGACGATTATTGCAACAGAAAATGGTATTAGAAGTTTTTTATTGGGAACAGTTGATAAATTAATTTTTACACGTCCATCGGTGAGTGTTGATGAGGACTTAGGTTTTTTACCAGGAACATTGGAAGAAAAGATGGCACCCTGGATAAGACCAATATATGACGTATTATACAACTTTATTTCACCAAAAGAAGTGACAATTTTATTGGAAGAAAAGATAATCGAGATAGCACCATTAGGTTATATGCGAGGACGTACATTTAAGAACTGTTGGATTGTAGCAGATGAGATGCAAAACTCTACCGCATCACAGATGAAAATGTTAATGACAAGGCTCGGTGACTCAAGTAAGTTAGTAATTACAGGAGATTTAGAACAACACGACCGTAGAAATGAAATAAATGGATTAGAAGACTTTTTACATAAGTTTAAAGGGAAACGCTCCTCAAGTATAAGTAGCATTGAATTTGACAATAATGATATTCAACGAGAAGAAGTGGTTAAAGAAGTATTAGATATCTACAGTGGAGATATTCCTACATGTTACATTCAGAACAACAATGATGATGAAAATACTGAATTTGATGAATAAATCATTGAACGTGTAGTAACAATTTTCTATTACTATATTATATAAATGAAATTACCAAAACTATCTAAATCAGAATTGCCCCGATATTTTCTATATAACCAGGGTGTATTGTATACCCTTGTAATTATTTCATTATTACAAATTGTATTATATGTCCAAAATAAAGACCCGTCATCTATCATTATTATGTTAATTATTGGATTTTTGACATCTTTTTTTAGTAAAAACATGGTTGTTATTTTAACAACCACCATAATATTCAGTGCTATTATTTCAATAAAAATACCAAGAACTGAAGAACGTGAGGGGTTCGAAAATGATGAAAATAACCGTAAATTATCTAAACAAGGCAAAAAAAAACTGGAAAAAAAACTGGAAAAAGAGGCTAATATCGAAAAGAACGAAGATACTACACAAGAAGTAGAAGAAGCGTTACAATTACTTAAAGGTGAATATCCAGAGTTTTTGAAGGCACAAAATGATATCTTAGATAAAATTAAAGAATTAGACCCTATCTTAGAAAGAGCAGAAAACTTCGCTAATAAGTTTGATGAATATAGCAAAAAAACCCTATAATTAGTTTCTATGAATATTATAGATACTAATACTAATTTATGAGTATAGGAAGAACAATAAAAAATGCATTAAAAGCACCATTAAAACCAATTTTTAAATTTATTAGCAAAATTGGAAAGGCGTTTAAGAATTTAGGACAAGGATTAGGAACTATCGGTAAATCAATGGGTGAATTATTAATTGATGTCCCACTTGGGTTATGGTATTTTTTGGTACAAATTATGATATTTATAAATGTAACGGGGGAATACGTGTTTACTCGCTTGGCTTGTGGTGTGGAAAAAGCAGGGACTTTTGGAGACTGTTTTTTTTATTACATGATAGATTTAATAGGTAAAGTTTTATATTTAGTTTTTATATCTTTCCCAATATGGTTGATTGAATTCATAACAAACGGATTCATACCAGGTAAAAAAGTAGAAAAAATAATGTGGCAACGATTCGAAGCGATCGACCGCTGTATTTTTGACATTGCTGGATTTCATATAATACATTTTCCCAAATCAATTCGGGATAAATGTTACGGTTGTCGAGTATTGAAAGAAAAAGCATTTACGGCACAGGGTAAAAAATTCACTTACAATTTAAAAAACCATATTACACCATTATTTTCTGACTGGACAAAAACAGCAGAAAAAGGTGGAATCCAAATAGGAAAAGCATTTAGATAATCACACGTTTTTATGCGTTCTGAACTTTTTTGTAAGGGTAATATAAATATGCCAAAAAAATGTCCACCAGGAATTATCTGTATTGAAAACATGACTTTAGTGTTTTTATTCTTTATATTTGGTCTTATTGGGTACATTATTTATAATCATCAAAATACTATTGTTATGAAAGAACAAAGAAAACAAAGAAAACAAAGAAAACAAGGAAATATAGATATTCGAAACTCTATAATAGACGATAACCATAGTCATAATCAACATAGTATGCTTGGTATATCCACGCGTTTGGATCCATTAAATGACCCATATGCACCTCCATTGAAACATAACACACATTATCATGATTCAGATAGTTCAGACATTCGTGGTATTCCTATAAACATTAAAACTCGAGGATTAAATATGGACTATCAACAAGTAGGCATATTGACAAAACAAGGTGGTATGAATGAAAATCTAATTATTCCGTTAATGGGAAGAAGATTAATGAGTGGTAGGGATAATTGGCAGTACTATACTATTTCAAATAGTGGACAAGTAAATACTAAGCTACCAATTAGTGTAAATGGAAAAAGTTGTTCTGGTGAATACGGTTGTGATGAGGTTTATAATGGAACAAATGTATATGTAGAGGGATACAATGATACATTTTTAGCAACAATATATGAAAATGGCACATTCAACTATATTCCATACCTATAGAAAGTTATTTCTTCACACATAAAAATAATAGATTTGTGTTATTTTTATGTCCGAAGATGTTATATAAGACATTATGAACTTAATACCTAAATTCACTGAAACAAGTCTATCAGAAAAAAAAATAATTTACAATTATACAACCGAGAAGGGTACATATAATGCAACTGATAACAAAATAGAGCTTGTAGTTTCACCTAATAACAATTTTTTTGTGCTTGAAAACGAAGACATGCAGAGTTTTAGTGCAAAAAACATATATTTTACAAAGGTAATTCATTACACAGACACACAAGATGAGTTGGTAGGTCAGGTAATAGTAGAACACACAAATAATACGTTCACTGTATTCCCATTAATGATTGGCAATAACATTACAAGTAATACAGAATTAGATTACATTCTATCTGGGACTTCGTACAATGACTATAAAGAAGTTACATTGAATTATGGAATAAGACAACAAACTAATTGCTATCATTATAACGATGAATCATCATCAATATATATTTTTAATACACCAATTGAGATAAATACATCTCCAAGTCTAACAACCGACAGTTCAGGTTTATCAAAATATGTAGAAAGCAATCCACAAATTAATTATAATCTCATTCAACAGCGTAACATTTCGAAGCAATCCTCTGATGATATATATATGGATTGTAGTCCAACAGGGGCTTCTCAAGAAGAACTCGATACATATGAAGTTCCAATAAATTCAAGGATGAAAGAAGAATTAGGAGTAAAACGTAGTGAAGAAATGGTTACGTATTTCTTCTTTTTTATGTGTTTGGTAGCATTCAGTTATTTTGTAAGTCCACCTCTCTATCATGAGATAGTTACCAAATATGTATTAAAAAAGACACTCAATACTTCATCTGAACCAAAATTAACCGACTGCCACAAACACGTATATAGGAAGGCATTAGATATTCTTTATATAGCATTGATTATGATCACGTTAGGAGGGTTAATGAGTTGGAATATAATGATAGGGATTGTGTTCGCTGTATTTATGTTATTATCTGTTGCTTTTATACGCGATAGGTCAAAGATAATGGACCATCAAATATTAGAACACCATACTATAACCCCACAAAAAATGGGTGATTGTAAATTAGATAATATTCCAATTGTTAGTTTATCGCCTTTCCTTTTCGATTTATTTCAGGGTAAAGGTCTAGAGGCATTTACTTATAATAACCCTATCAATGAGGCTATCTGTAATCTATAATATCTACACTTATCACATAACATATGAAAAAAGAAGCTTTCCAAATAAAAGACTGTAGTTTCAATATTCGCCATATTCAAGAAAGTGACGTAAATGATTCATATTATTACCTTCTTGCACAATTGACCGAAATAAATATCCAAGCCATGGACCCACAAAAATCAAGAGATTTCATTAATAACTTGGACCAAAATCATTGTATTTTTGTAATTGAATATGAAAATACAAATCAAATTGTGGCAACAGGTACATTATTGATTGAAAATAAATTAGTTAGAAATTACGGAAAAGTAGGACATATAGAAGATATAGTTGTTGATAACAAATGGCGAGGTTATGGTCTTGGGAAATACATGGTTGACCATTTAGGGAATCTATCAAAGGAACGAAAATGTTACAAATGTATTTTAGATTGCTCAGATTCCAATGTGGGTTTTTATGAGAAATGCTCGTATAAACGCAATGGTTCGCAAATGAGTGCATATTTTTAGACCGTTTTTACATTCCACATAAAGTTTGGTTTGTTTAGAAATCATAATAGATATTTTTTCAACTATTATGATTAGACAAGTGACGCACTACCGACATCTTGAGAAATAGGTTTGAACGTTGAGGCAGTATAAACACTAATATCACTATGTCCAATTGGACTCATTTTTTCAACGACTTCTTCTTCTAATGATACTTTTACAGATGGGTTCATTTTCTTCATCTTAACATCCTTTACCTGTTGTGATGGGGTAGGTTCAGAAATGGTGATTTTTTGTTGTTTACTATCACTTTTGATAACAAGGTCATATACAACAAAAACAAATAAAACTGCAATTATAGGGTGGACTGTATAAAACAAATATAAAGACAATAATAATAAGGTAACTAAACCTAATGGCTGTGTAACTACGTTAGAAATTACGGTAGGTATAGGTATATCTATTACTACAAGTAATATGAAAGTAACTAATAGTATACTTTCAAGTGGTTTGAACGATGGAACAAATTTAAGTAGTTTCATTATTATATAATATTAAGGTATATTTTTATAATTCTTCATATTGTTCCCTTAAATATTGCCCCATCCACAGTAATTATCCTAAACGTGTTTCAAAGTAATATAGAAAGGTCATACCTAAGTATATAGTAATACTATATGAATAAAAAATCAAACAAGAATAAAATACACATTTATACAATAGACCAAGAATATAAGAACATTATTGTAGAAAATAGTTATCTCGGTAAAAAAGGTTATACAATTCCAAAGAAATGTTTAACAACCGAAGATTATGAAAGCCTAAAAAAAGAGTTATTATTACAACCTCAGACAATCGGTCCAAAAATTGGAACACACCATAATAATTCCTTTCCAGTGTACCGTGAAAATGGTAATAAAGTATATATTCCCAGGTTCTATGGAATAGAGCGATATGGACTACCTAAACGGACTGAACTACAAGAGGGTGACAATATGGAATTAGAGTTTATAAAACCATTACGTGATTACCAAGAAAATATAATTAAAGTATACATGGACTATGTAAATACACCTATTGTTCAAAGCAGTAAACTACATGGTAGTGGTGGTATATTAGAAGTTCCGTGTGGCAGGGGGAAGACCGTCATGGCTCTAAAAATTATAACATTATTACATAAAAAAACACTAATCATTGTCCATAAAGAATTTTTAATGAATCAATGGATTGAACGTATACGCGAGTTTGTTCCTAACGCAAGAATCGGAAAAATACAAGGTTCCGTTTTTGACGTGCAAGAAAAAGACATTGTTATAGGAATGTTACAATCACTATATGATAAAGAATATGGACAAAACGCCTACGCGTCGTTTGGACTAACAATAATAGACGAGGTGCATCGTATAGGTAGTGAACAGTTTTCAAGGGCCTTGTGTAAAACAATTACACCATATATGTTAGGTATTTCAGCAACTGTTGACAGGAAAGATGGTTTAACCAAAGTATTACATATGTTTATTGGCGACAAGATATATAGCGAAGAACGTGCAAAGGAGGATAAAGTTAACGTCCGAGGCATAGTATATGAAACAAATGATGATGAATTTAATGAGATAGAATATGATTACCGTGGTACTGTGAAATACAGTACTATGATATCCAAAATATGTGGATACCTCCCACGTACAGACTTTATAGCAAATGTATTAAACCATCTGTATGATGAGGATACAGGAAAGCAAATAATGGTGCTTTGTCATAATAGGTCTTTTCTAACACAACTACATCAAATTATTGTAGATAGACAATTTTGTAGTGTTGGGTTTTATGTTGGTGGAATGAAACAAGATGAACTCCAAAAAAGTGAATCAAAACAAATTGTGTTAGCTACATACGCGATGGCTTCTGAAGCATTAGATATAAAAACACTATCTACATTAGTAATGGCAAGCCCAAAAACAGACATAACGCAGTCAGTTGGACGTATATTAAGAATGAAACACATTAATCCAATTATAATTGATATAATTGATAAGCATTCCCCTTTTCAAAACCAATGGCAACAACGAAAACGTTACTATAAGAAGTGTAATTATTTAATTAAGAGCATTAATAGTAATCACTATAATAATATGTTAGATTATTCAGATAACTCGAGTAGATGGAATGTAATATTTGACCCTTCTAAAAGGAAACATACGGACAAGAAAGACAATTGTTCACATAATATTGACGAAAATGACAACGACTACGACTACGACAACGACTATAAATGCCTAATATAATTGATACTGTATGACTCTTACCTCCTTATGTTTTACGTACTTTATGACTCTTACCACCTTTACGTACTTTATGACTCTTACCACCT
>ERZ887830.1438-NODE-1438-length-13291-cov-6.696963_pt1 | contig 13291 bp, 7 predicted proteins | sample MGYA00521101_ERZ887830 | MGnify/ENA primary metagenome ERZ887830 (study PRJEB32303, sample SAMEA104408592) | aquatic metagenome | biome: Marine water; feature: Pelagic; material: water | place: Baltic Sea | collected 2014-06-05T16:38:00 | depth 1,762 m ...
ATCACTCTCATACCGCAGCCGCCAACCGACCGTGGTGAATAATCCGGGCTAAGGGGTAATGCCTCTGGGTAATTCGCGAACAGGCGACGCACAGCGGTATTGGGCGAGGTGCGCTTGAAAACGACCTCTGTCCGAAAGAAATCCTCGAAGGATTCGATATCAGCGATGTAATCCACAGTAAGTCCCAACACCCAACAGACCAAGTATAGCCAACGGGGAAGCGAGACGTTTTTTGAAATTCATGCTGTTGTGGCGAGCAACAGTTTGTTTACACACGCCTAGGGTGTATTGCCGTCAAAGTGGCTGGAACGACCTCAATACTACAACTTTAAATAGAAAGTAATAAAAATTAACAATTCCTTAAGGCGAACAGCTCGCCTTTGTCACGGCGTTCTGTGGCCATAGTAGACATCGGCAAATTCCAGACACAGTCCAATCCTCTGAATAAGCTGTCATTGGCGTCGAATCCGCGACAAATCACCGGTGGAGTCAGTGCATGGCAATGTGGTGAAATTAGGACCGACGTCATCGTCGAGCCTAAGCAAATCCCAAAGCGCGTCTATTGCAGAGGCGCCAGCGAGGTGTTGCCAGAAATCAAACCGGACCGCCGCGCCACAAATCCGACAGAACAGCCGATAACCTCGTCAATCAACGCGGCAGAGCGCGTCGCCCCCAGCGCGTGATCTCCGGGCACCGTGACGACAGCGGTCGAGCCGCGCCGCGCGAGTTTCAGCTTTTCTGCGTTCTCGGTGCCATTGTCGGCAATGCCGTCCAGTCTGCCCGTGATAGCAAGCACAGGCTGAGTGAAACCGGCCCCGGTCTTGATCGGATCAGAGGCCTCGATATCGGCAAAAAAGCTGGCCTTCAGACCCGTGCCCGGCACCATCGCCCCCAGATCCCCCGCCTTGGCTAGCTTTAGTCCCGCCTCTAATCCCGCAGCACTAAAAAGCCGCGCATAGGTCTGGCGCGGATCAAGGACCGGATTCCACAAGATCACGCTGCGCAGTGGCATCCCTTCTGCCGCCGCGCGTAGGGCAACAAGCCCGCCCTGACTGAACCCCAGCAGATGCACCGGCACGTCATTCACACCGGGTTCGCTGATCAAAGCTTCGAGGATCGTGCGTGTGTCCTCGGTCTGGCCACGAAACGTCGTATCCTGCCAAACCCCGTCGCTGTCACCCGATCCGATGAAATCAAACCGCACACTGGCGATGCCCTGCTGGGCAAAGGCGCGGGCCGCACGCAAAAACATCCCCTCGCCGCCACGCACCTGAATTTCGTCCCTTGTCCCGGTGTACCCATGCAAAAAGACGACAAGTGCCTTTGGTGGCATCTCTCCGGGTAGTCCCAGCGTTGCGTTTAGTTTCAACCCATTACGCGAAACATTTAAATTACGCTGAACAAAAGCGACTTGTTCTGCTGGGGCGGGGAGCGGCTGGCAGGAATAGGGTCCAACGCCAGCCACCAAGGCGGTTTCACTTTGACCGGGAACAGAAATGCAGGCTGAAAGAGCCAGTGTCAGCGGGGCACAAATCTTGAACGAGGACATCAACGGGCCGCCTTTCGCCTGTAGCGTAACAGTGATTTGCTGAGACGCTAACCGATCTGCGGGCGCTGTGCCAGCAGATCCAAAACCAGCAAACCCAAAACCGATGGCCACAAACAATAGAATGTATCGGTTGGGAATCGCGTATCCTTGGTCTATGCTGACCGCAGAGCGGGAATATTGCCGCTGCCACATGAATTGCCACGCTGTTTTTATCAACTCCGGGGGGAGGCATATGCGATACCTGATTTCAGGGCTTCTCTGTGCTGGCGCGCTGACTGCCTGTGCTGTGCGGCCCGGTCACGCACAAGACATCATCGGGTTTGATCGATCCAGTTTTGGCTCTGTCGTCTTGTCGCGCAATCAATCCGCCGGAAGCGGGATCGAATTCGAACTGGCGGTTGGCAGCTACAATAACGAATCCATCCGAAATTATTCCCAACTCAGCATCTTTGCCAAAATGGGCCTCTCGGTCGGGCGTCTGGACATTCTGACAGACGCCGGGGTTTTCCCCTGCACGGCCTTCATCGTGGATAACAAACATATCCTGACGAACTATCACTGCGTCCCCGGAATCCTGAACAATGCACAGGCGAATGCCACCCGCATCGAGGGGGTAAAGTTTGTGGCGGGCTACACCCAGCAGGGCGTCACAGAAGGCACCCGGACCTATACCGTCAGTTCGACGCCGGTCGAGGCCTTTGAGGATCTGGATTACAGCGTTCTTGAGGTCTTTGGGGACCCCAGCAAAGACTACGGCACCCTGAAACTCGCCACGAATATCGCCGCTGATGGTGATCCCTACTGGGTCATCGGTCACCCGATGGGTGAGGCGCAGCGCATCAGCCGCGAGAAATGCCGCGCCAACGCCCCCGCGCTTGCCGACAATCGCCTGCTGCATACCTGTGACACCTTGCCGGGCAACTCGGGATCTCCGGTGATTGATGCGTCTTTACAGAGGGTTGTGGGGCTTCATCACGCGGGCTCTAAAAAGGACAGCGTGAATTTTGCGATCCCGATGAACCTGATCGTCGCACGTTCGAAATTCCTCAAGGCGGCGCTGGATGACACTGCGCAACCAACGCCCAAGCCGCCGGTGATTGATCCTGTGATTGATCCGGTGACCAATCCTGTGACCGACCCTGTGACGGTGCCGAAACCCGATCTGATGGCGGTCTGTAACAGCCTTTACGCCGAAGCCAAGAACCTCGATGCCTGTTTTGCCTACCGCGCGTATGTGGATCAGTGCAAGACGCACCCGTTCCGCGCCTTTGGGCAGGGCTATCTGGATAACAAGTGCAAGATTGCCGTGGTTTTGCCGGACCCGCCGACGCCAACGCCGCCCAAACCGGACCCAAAACCGAAACCGCCGGTCGTGGCCAGCTATGTGCCTGAAATGGTGCGGTTGGAATCATGGGTCGATGTCGGAAAATCACCCATTACCGTCGGCCAGTTCCGGGCCTTTGTTCGCGCGACAGGCCATCGCACTGCGAACAGTTGTCGGGCCCATTTCAATAATTGGAACGAGGCTTCGGGGGTCGTTTGGGATCGTCCCGGCTATTCCGCATCGGACTCTCACCCTGTCACCTGCGTCTCTTTTGCCGATGCGATTGCCTACACAAATTGGCTGTCGCGCGACACGGGCCAGCGATACGAGGTCATGCCCTCGAACATCTGGACCAAGATTGCTCTGCAGGCGAATGCCTATTCTGATGCGGTCTGTTCCAACTGCAGCCAACGTGCCTCTGTCCCGCAACGGGTTGGCTCTGCCGGAGGGGCACTGCTGGGTATTCAGGACGCGCTGGGCAATGTCTGGCAATGGATGGGCGATTGCAGCGGCAGCAAATGCGACATGCGGGGCGGCGCCTGGGATACAGCCTCTGGCGATTTGATCAGTCGCAAGTTCAACCGAGACAGGTTCAGCTTTCGCACCAATGCCCTCGGATTTCGTGTTGTCCGCTATCCATAGGTTATGAAACATTTTTTTGATCGGAAAGGTTTCAATTGACGGAATGTCGCCGCAGGTGGTGGATCATTTCGGCATGACGAAAACGGTAAAACCAAAAGGACTTTGTGTGAAACGTATTTGTATCCTTGCGATCTTGGGTTTTCTGTTGGGTCCGCTGGCCGCGGTGTCGCAAGAGTTTGTCGGTTTTGACCGATCCAGCTTTGGGTCGGTGGTTCTGTCCAAGAACCAATCGGCCATTGGCAGCGACATTGACCTTGAAATGGCTGTGGGCAGTTACAACAATGAATCCATCCGCAATTATTCGACTGCCAGCATTTTTGCCAAGATTGGTCTGTCTGTCGGTCGCCTCGATATCCTGACCGACGTGGGGGTCTTTCCCTGCACAGCGTTTATTGTCGACAGAAAATACGTTCTGACCAATTATCACTGTGTGCCGGGCATTCTTGATAACGAGCAAGCCAAGGCGACGCGGATCGAGGCGGTGCAATTTGTTGCCGGATACACCCAGCAGGGCGTCACAGAGGGCACGCGGACGTATTCTGTCAGCCCCACCCCGGTCGAAGCATACGAAGACCTCGATTATGCCCTTCTCGAAGTGTTCGGCAATCCAAGCCAGGACTACGGAATGCTTAGGCTGGCCGCGAATATCGCCGCCGATGGTGATCCGTTCTGGGTCATCGGTCACCCGATGGGCGAGGCGCAGCGGATCAGCCGCGAGAAATGCCGTGCCAATGCGCCGGCTTTGGCCAACGGTCAGTTGTTGCACACCTGTGACACCTTGCCGGGGAACTCTGGCTCTCCGGTGATTGATGCGTCTTTACAGATGGTTGTGGGGCTGCACCACGCGGGATCCAAAAAAGACAGTGTGAATTTTGCGATCCCGATGAAGTCGATCATCGAGCGGTCCAAATTCCTGATGGCGGCAATGGATACGGGGATCGGCGGGCCTGTGACGGCGCCACCTGCTACCACGCCGCCGGTGAACCCGCCCGATTCGACGCCGGATCCGATTCCGGGAAAACCAGAAGTCGCGGATATCTGTGACACTCTCTATTCAGAGGCAAAGACCTACAACGCCTGCTATGCCTACGAGGCCTATGCGCAGCAGTGCCAGTCGCACGCTTTTGTGGGCTTTGCCAAAGGCTATATTGCCAGCAATTGCGGCACTCCCGGTCTTGTCCAGCCGCCTTTGGTGGATAACACGCCAAAGCCGTTGCTGCGTCCGTGGTGTGGCAGCAGCCGCTTGAACCCAACGGAAACCGCGATTTGCGAGGACACCTATCTGGCGGGGCTGGACGAGGATATGTCCTCTGTCTATGCGCAGTATTCGGCAAATTATGGCGATGGGGGGCAATCTGTCTGGCTGCGCACGCAGCGAGACACCTGCGGCGGCAATGTGACCTGTATTGCCAATGCGATGACCCAACGGATCGCCTATTTGCGCCAACCGGTCCAGCCGCCCGTCGTGGTGACGCCACCGACACCGCCCGCACCGCCGCGCGAAACGGCCGGAAATTACCGCCTGTCCCGCACGCAATGCTATGCCACGGTGGCCTCTCGGGCGACAGTCGAAGAGGTGCGCCAATTCATTGTCAGCAGGCTGCCGACCTTTAACAACGTACGCGTGTTCCGGTCGACCAGCGGGTATTACGGGATCACGGTCGGTACGCTGAGCAAGGCCTCGGCGGATGGCCAGATCCAGCAATGGAAAAACGCAGGCCGCGTGCCGAACGATTCCTATTGTCACGATGGCAGCCGCTTTATCGCAGAGCTTGCATGGCGTGAAGGCGCCACCAACGCACCACCTACACGTCCGGTCGCGCCGCAGTGTAACGGAACCGTGATTAACCTCGACCCGATCACGCGATATAACCCCTCTACCGGATTAGGGTTCCTGGCTGTTCGCGATCAACCAAGCGCGCGGCTGGGGAAAAAAGTTACAGAGGTTTATCTTGGAGATCGGGTGCGTGTTTTGGCCCAAAGCAATGGCTGGGCGCAGATCGAGTGCGTCTCGGGCGCGTGCCAATCGCCTTACTATGGAAGAGCCGGGACGATCGGTTGGTCGAACCAAAGATATTTGAATATAAGATGCAACTAGGATGCGGCCCATGCAGCCGTTGACGTGCTAGGAGGAATAATTAATGAAACAGACCGCTTTTCGTGTGATCATCGCACTGGCGGCGTTTGTCGGGGGTCCCGTGATCGCGAACCCGGCCATGCCGCTGCCAAGCGATGCCACCGCTCAGGAAATTTTGGCCTACGACGCCTTGGACAAGCATTGTGCGCGCTGTCACCAAGACGGTGCGCTCAAGACGGGCATGACCACTCCGAAATCTGGATTCGGGCATGTTCTGGACATTCGCCGGCTGGCGCATGATGCGAAATTCGTGGTGCAGGGCGATGCGGTCGGCTCCAAGCTGCACAATGTGATTGGACAGTATAGCTTTCCTGCGATGCCGGATGACTGCACCGAAGACAGCTGTTTTCCGACGCAGGCCGAAAGCGATGCAATTGCAGACTGGATCGTTGGTCTGGCCAATATCGCGCCCCCGCCGCGCCCATATATCCCGCTGTCTGATCTTTATGCGATGGCGCATGCCGATTTGCAGTCGCAGCCCAACAACCGCCACGACCGCATCCGTTATTTCAGCCTGCGCGAAGTGCACAACAACAATAACGTCAGCGACGAGAATTATGCCGGGTATCGCGCCGCGACCATCAAGCTGCTGAATGCGCTTAGCTGGAACCCAACCCCCTACAAGCCAGAGCTGATTGACCCGAACGGCGTTCTGATCCGTGTCTTTATGCCGGATCTGGAATGGGACCACAGCACATGGAACCGGATGGAAATTGCCTATCCCTATGGGATGATTGGTGAAACGGACCTGAATCTATCACAGCTTCAGTATTTGACAGGGTCAAAGACGCCTATTCTGCGGGCTGACTGGTTCGCCAGCACCGCCTCTGTCTCTCCGCTTTACTATGACATTCTGCGCCTGCCCGACACAGTGGCCGGATTAGAGGCCAAGCTGAATATCGACATGAACCGCAATATCCGCAACGAACAGGTTGTGCGCGCGGGCTTTCAGAATTCTGGCGTTTCTGGTCACAACCGTCTGATCGAGCGTCATGCGCTGGGCAGCGGCTTTTTCTGGACCTCTTACGACTTTGCCGGCAGCGCCCAACGTCAAAGCTTTTTTGAATTCCCACTGGGTCCAGCCTCTGCCTATGGCGACGAACTGGCCTTTCATCACGATGGGGGAGAGTCGATCTTTACCCTGCCGAACGGGTTTCACGCCTATTATCTGAACACAGCAGATGGCGTGCGGCTGGATGTTGGTCCGACGTCGATTGTGCGGGACGATGATTACACAGATGGCACCGGCGAAGTGGTCAACGGCATCTCTTGTATGAGTTGCCACTCTAAGGGCATCCGCCTGAACGAGGACAAGGTGCGCGATGTGGCGCTTGCCGATATGTCTCTGTCCCCGGCCCAGCGTCAGACCATCGATGCAATCTATCCCGGTCAGGAAGTCGTGGCCCAATGGATGCAATTTGACACCGATCAGTTCTTTGGTGCGTTGGAATCCGTTGGCATTGAGCCAGCCACCACGGCAGGCGGTCTGGAACCGATCCGCGGTCTCTTTGTCTATCACGTGGACTTTTATATCGACTTTGCCCAAGCTGCCAACGAGCTTGGCATCACCGAGGATATGCTGCGGGCGCGCCTGCCTTTTGTGGGTCCGGAACTGGCCAGCCTGATTGCACGGCTTGACCAATCTCCGATTGCCCGCGACGAATGGGCTGCGGCCTATCCGGTTCTGCTGGAACGTCTGACAGATTACAAACCGATCTATCAGCAGGGCTATGATTATAACGCGAACCTGTCGTATTCGGTGTCCGTGGCGATCGATGACTATCTGCCAAAGCCACCAGTCAATGTGGTCTACAAGCCGGGTGATCCAAACTATGTGGCACCACCGGTCACTCCGACCTATCAGCCGGGTCATCCAAACTACGTGGCTCCGGAAACTCCGACCTACAAACCAGGCGATCCGAACTACGTGCCGCCTGTGGATACGACATATAAACCGGGTGATCCGAACTATGTGGCTCCGGAAACTCCGACCTACAAACCGGGTGATCCGAACTACAAACCTGTGGTGACGGCCGATCCGAACTACAAACCCGTGGCACCCGATTACACTGTCAAACCTGCTCCGGGGTATGTGCAACCTGCCTATGTGCCTAGCGATCATAGCGTCGCCACGCGCAGCTTGCTGACGGTCTACACAGATCAGCCAAGCTATAAGGTGGGTGAGGGCCTGATCGTCTATGTCGAACCCCGTCACGACTGTCGTCTGACGCTGATCAACATCGACGAATATGGCAAAAGCTGCGTTCTCTATCCGCATCCCGGCCTGCCGGACGAGGTCATCAAGGGCGGAACGCAGTTTGTCTTCCCGCCGCGTGGCTCTTTGCGGACCACAAAACCTGGTCTGGAAACGTTGCTTGCCGTGTGTAATGCGTCCAGTGACGCTGTTGCCATCGAACGTCGCGATACATCGCATGTCTCTTGTGATGTCAGCACCCGCGCAAATCCAAATGCCGATGTCACCTATAAGAATGTGGTGAACGAGGTCTTTGCGCTGGATCTGGGCGGTCCGGAAAAGGTGGCCGACAGTGGCGCGACCTACAAGGCGATCAGTACCCATAACCCTGATGTTGCCAAGGCGCAGATCTCTGTGCCTGTCACGGAGTACTAAACGATGAAAAAGACCCTTTATACAGGTCTGGTGGTGGCAGTTCTTGCCACCACCAACACCGCTGCAATTGCCCAGACCGGAGAGGTGTTTATCCCCGGCAGCAGTCCAACTTTCATGCCGACACAGCCCGAAGTGGCGCAAAACCCGCTTGCGGCCTGTCTGGCCAATGCAAATGCGCAGAACTGCTCGAACATCGATATCGACCCCAACAAGGTCGAGTTCGAAAGCTTTTCTGCCGGGCCCGCGATTACCTATGAAACGCTGGTGTTCGATTTGAACGGTGGCGGGGTCGCGACAACAGACAAACCGTCGGATTATACCAGCACGCCAGCGACGCCTCCCGTTGATCCCTATGCGCAAAAACCGGTTGATCCCTACGCGCAACTCGCAAATCCGGACTACGCAAAGGTGGTTGTTGACCCCTATCAAAAGCCGGTCGATCCCTATGCCACAATCTCTCTGCCAGCGGTTGCCATCACGATCGAGTTTGATTTCAACAGTGCCGGTATCCGCGCAGATCAGTATGGCAAACTCAACAGCCTCTCCGAAGCTTTTCGCGACCCGGCCCTTGTGAACGCGCAATTCGCCGTAATTGGCCACACGGATGCGTCTGGGTCTGACTATTACAATTGTGATCTCTCCCTGCGTCGCGCTTCGGAAGTTGCGCGGGCCTTGCGGGCGAATTATGTGAATCTTCCGCTTTATCAGGTTGGATTTGGCGAGAATGTTCTGAAAAACGTCTATGATCCGCGTGCGGCAGAAAACCGTCGCGTGACCTTTCTGAGGCTGCCCGCCGACTATACGCGGGTTCTTCAGACCTCTAAAGCTATCTGCGGTCTGTAAATCCATCCAAAACCACCAAATTGGCGCGGCGATGCAATTGCATTCGCCGCGCCTCTCGTTAATAGGCGTTCCCATGGATCACTTTCTGTACAAAGACGGCATACTGCATGCCGAAGATGTCCCGCTGCCCGAGATCGCGGCCGCTGTGGGCACGCCGTTCTATGTCTATTCCACCGCCACGCTGGAACGGCATTTCAAGCTGTTCGACGAGGGGCTTGCGGGGATGGACCATCTGGTCTGCTACGCGATGAAGGCCAATTCGAACCAAGCCGTGCTGAAAACGCTCGCCGCTTTGGGCGCTGGCATGGATGTGGTGTCGGGGGGTGAATACCTGCGCGCCCGCGCCGCGGGTGTCCCCGGAGAGCGGATCGTGTTTTCCGGTGTTGGTAAGACCCGCGACGAGATGCGTCTGGCGCTGACGGGGGGGATTCGCCAGTTCAATATCGAGAGCGAGCCGGAAATGATCTGGCTCAGCCAGATTGCCACTGAGATGGGCAAAACGGTTCCGATCACCATTCGCGTAAACCCGGATGTGGATGCAAAGACCCACGAAAAGATTTCGACCGGGCGCTATGACAATAAATTCGGCATCCCGATTTCGCGCGCGCGCGAGGTTTATGCGCAGGCCGCCGCCCTGCCGGGGTTAGAGGTCATTGGAATCGATGTTCACATCGGCAGCCAGCTAGTCGACCTTTCGCCCTATAAAGAGGCATTTCGCCTTGTGGCTGATCTGACCGAGCAACTTCGTGCCGATGGTCATAATATCCGCCGTCTCGACCTCGGTGGCGGGTTGGGCATCCCTTATGAACGCTCGAACGCGTCGCCGCCGTTGCCGATTGAATACTGCGACGTGATCCGCGAAACCGTCGGCCATCTGGGCTGCGAGATCGAACTGGAACCGGGTCGTCTGATCGCTGGAAACGCGGGCCTGATGGTCAGTGATGTGATCTATGTAAAAAATGGCGAAGGGCGCGATTTTCTTATACTTGACAGTGCGATGAACGATTTGATCCGCCCGTCGATGTATGGCTCTTACCACGATATCGTGCCGGTGATCGAGGCGGCGGCGGGGGCCGAACTACACCCCTATGACATCGTTGGCCCGGTCTGTGAATCCGGTGATACCTTTGCAAAGCAACGCATGATGCCGGCCCTGATCTCTGGTGATCTGGTCGCCTTCCGCTCTGCCGGGGCGTATGGTGCGGTTATGTCGTCAGAATATAACACCCGCCCCCTGATCCCCGAAGTTTTGGTGCACGGGGATCAATTTGCTGTCATTCGGGCACGCCCAACCTTTGACGAAATCATCAATCGGGATATCATTCCTATGTGGCTGTGACGCGCAATCGCGTGCGTCAGGCATCTGACAGGGGCTGATGAGCATCGAACCGTTCCAGAATGACGCGCTGAAATCGTTGCGTTGGCCGTTGCGGCTGACGCTGTGGGGTATGTTTGCAGAGTGGATCACACGCGCTTTCTGGCCGTTGTGGTCTGTGTGCCTTGTGGTGATCGCGGCTTTGATGCTGGGCCTGCAAGACATGATGCCGGTTGAGGCTGTTTGGGCTATCGCGGTCGTCGCTGTTATTGCCGCTCTCTCTGCGCTGATCTGGGGCGCGCGCGCCTTTCAGGCACCGCGCCGGCACGAGGCGCTGGATCGTCTGGACCGCACCTTGCCCGGCCGCCCGATTACGGCGTTGGGCGATACGCAGGCGATAGGCTCTGCCGATCCCGCCTCGCAAATGGTGTGGAAGGCGCATGTTGCGCGCATGGCCGCCAAGGTTGCGGATGCACGCGCCGTGGAACCGGACCTGCGCGTCTCTGACCGGGATCCATACGCCTTGCGATTCGTTGCGGTGCTCGCCTTTGCGATGGCTCTGTTGTTCGGTTCTGTTCTGCGCGTGGCGTCGGTGGCAGAGATGGCCCCCGGTGCGGGGGCGAACGCGCTTGCCTCTGGCCCTAGCTGGGAGGGTTGGATCGAACCGCCTGCCTATACCGGCAAGCCGTCGCTGTACCTCAATGACATAGATCAGGCCGCGTTTTCCGTTCCCGAAGCCAGCAAGATCACGTTGCGCCTTTACGGTGAGGTCGGCGCGCTGACGGTGTCCGAAACGGTCTCTGGTCGCATCGGTGAGGTGCCAAGTGCCTTGGAAGACGTGCAGAATTTCGAGGTTATGCAATCCGGCACGCTGACAATCGCCGGTCCGGGAGGCGCGGAATGGTCCATTGAGGTCATCGACGACGCGATCCCGGAAATCACCGCGACCGCAGAGCCAGAGCGCGGCGTCACAGGTGAGATGCGCCAGACCTTCAGCGTCAAGGACGATTATGGCGTGACCGCAGGCCGCGCCGAGATCACGCTGGATCTGGCCGCAGTTGATCGCCGCTACGGCCTGACCATCGCACCAGAGCCGCGCGAGATGATCACGCTTGATCTGCCGATGACCATCTCTGGCAATCGCGCAGAATTCGAAGAAACCCTGATCGAAAACCTAAGTGAGCACCCTTGGGCGACCTTGCCGGTCAAACTGGAACTGTTCGCGCAGGATGCCTTGGGTCAAGAAGGCGCCGCGCCGCCCTCTGCCGTTGTGCTGCCCGGTCGCCGCTTTTTCGATCCGCTTGCCGGGGCCATCGTGGAACAGCGTCGCGACATCCTTTGGAACCGCGAAAACGGCGCGCGCGCTGCGCAAGTTCTGCGCGCGATCAGTCACCGCGCCGATGATATCTTTCGCTCGGAAACCGCCTATCTCAAGCTGCGCGTGGCGCTGCGTCGCCTCGAATTGCTGTCGCAATACAAGGTTATGTCCGCCGAACAGCGTGACGAAATCGCTCAGGCGCTGTGGGATGTGGCGCTGTTGATCGAGGATGGCAACCTGTCGGACGCGCGCGAGCGGCTGCGTCAGGCCCGCGAACGCCTGCAAGAGGCGATGCGGAACGGGGCCACCGACGAGGAAATCGCGGAACTGATGCAAGAACTGCGCGAGGCGATGCAGGACTATATGCAGCAATTGGCGCAGCAGCAGGGCGAAGACGGGCAGGATCAGGCGCAAAACCAGCAGAATTCCCAAGAGATCACTGGCGATCAGTTGCAGCAACTGATGGACCGTCTGCAAGAGCTGATGGAAGAGGGCCGCATGGACGAGGCTCAGGAATTGCTCGACCGTCTGGCGCAGATGATGGAGAATATGCAGGTCACGCAAGGCCAGAACGGTCAGCCGTCTCCGGGTCAACAGGCCATGGAAGGTCTGGCAGACACCCTGCGTCAGCAGCAGGGGCTGAGCGACGAGACCTTTGGCGACCTACAGGAACAATTCCAGCAGCCCGGCGAGGGCCAGCAACCCGGTGAACAACCCGGCGAAGGTCAGCAGCCGGGACAACAGCCCGGCCAGATGCCGGGGCAGGGTCAGCAGCCGGGCCAAGGTCAAGGTCAGGGGCAGGCGCAGAACGGCCAGCCTCAACCGGGGCAGGGCGGTGACCAGCCGGGGATGTCGCAGGAAAGCCTTGCCAACCGTCAGCAGGCGCTGCGCGATGAATTGAACCGTCAGGCCGGGCAAATGCCCGGTGCCGGAACCCCAGAGGGTGACGCTGCGCGCGAGGCTTTGGGTCGCGCGGGCGAGGCTATGGACGACGCAGAAGAGGCGCTGCGTCGGGACGATCTGGCAGGCGCGCTTGATAACCAGTCCGAGGCGATCGAGGCCCTGCGCGACGGCATGCGCAATCTGGGCGAGGCCATGGCACAGCAACAGCAGCAAGAGGGCCAGCAGGGCGACGGCATGGGGCAGGCTCAGGCAGGGCGCGAACGCGACCCCCTGGGCCGCGAGCCGGGGGCAAATGGCCAGATCGGAACGGATGAAAACCTGTTGCAAGGCGATGACGTCTATCGTCGTGCGCGCGAGTTGCTGGATGAAATCCGCCGTCGCTCTGGCGATCAGACCCGCACCGAAGAAGAACTGGATTACCTGCGCCGCCTGCTGGAACGGTTCTAAACCTCTTCCTGTTCGGGGGCCCCTGGTAGAGCGTTCTCTCAGGCCGTTGCGTTGTGGGAATACACCCTGTCATCATGCAGGGGCGCCCTTTGTATGGGCTGTGATCTGATCCTGAAAATATAACCAATGTGTAAGCGTTGGCTGGAGCTCACCTGTTTCTGATTTTGGGCATCTGCCATTTGGT
>ERZ887830.1441-NODE-1441-length-13272-cov-70.614209_pt1 | contig 13272 bp, 10 predicted proteins | sample MGYA00521101_ERZ887830 | MGnify/ENA primary metagenome ERZ887830 (study PRJEB32303, sample SAMEA104408592) | aquatic metagenome | biome: Marine water; feature: Pelagic; material: water | place: Baltic Sea | collected 2014-06-05T16:38:00 | depth 1,762 m ...
TATCTTGACTGCTCATTAAAATACCTATATCATGAAAAAACTACTGTTTACCCTACTACTGTTTACCCTAACTTTTGCGCAAGCACAAAATTTTAGGGGACTTGACAAAAGCCCCATGGACAAGGCATCTTTTCCTGCGAGCTATCGTATTTCGGACAAAGTTGCAACAATTACATACAGCAGACCACAACTCAAGGGCAGGGCCTTTGCAGACATCGTCTCTTTTGGAAAAATTTGGCGAACGGGCGCTAACGAAGCCACAGAACTTCGTGTGTTTAAACCTATTGCAATTGGCGGAACTGAACTACCCGCAGGCACCTACACTGTTTTTACCATTTTTGAAACTGGGAAAATGACCTTTATTGTCAACAAGGCTACCAATCTTTGGGGGGCATACGCTTATGACAAAGCACAAGATTTATTGCGTTTTGAAGTTTTAACCACAACCGCAGCAGATACTTTAGAAGCCTTTTCAATGGTGTTTTCTGGAGATGATACGCCAACCTTGCATTTGGGTTGGGAAAACACAACAGCAAAAGTGCCTTTTACTGTTTTATAAGTAACTTACTATTGCTTTTTAAGCAACCAAGACGAAGATTGAATTTTATCGCCTAGTCCGTCAATAAGTGTAATGCCCAGTTCTTCGCAAACAGCACGTTCTGGGATGGTGTCATTGTTTTGATCGCCACCATTGGCAAATGCCAATTGGTATTCATTACCAAACTCAGCATGTATTTTCGTCAAGGTTTCACAAACCGTTCGGTCCTGATCAACAGACAAAACAGCCTTGTCAACCACGCGAAAATTTAAAACGATAAGCATGCGTTCACCTTCATCTTGAAAAGATTTTGACCCCTTCAATTCCCGTTGGTGATCTGAATTGACAATGACAAACAAGGCGTCGCCATGTGTTTTTGCATTGTGAAAATACTCAAGGTGCCCTTTGTGAATGGGGTTAAAATAACCGCTGACAATAACCGCTTTTTTCATAAGGTAAAGTTACACGTATTTGTACAAACACATAATTATGTTGTACTATTTGTACCAATTATACATCTATAGATTAAATCTGTACATAAGGTTCCTAATAAGCTTAGTATTTTATACTTTTACACTTTAGACTAATACATCCAAAATGGCATTTGATATCGCAATGATTAAAGCTACTTATGCACGCCTAGCGGCGCGTGTAGAAGCGGCAAGGAAAGTAACCAACAAACCGCTTACAGCTTCTGAAAAAATATTGTATTCCCACCTTTGGGATGGTGCAGCAACCCAAGTTTTCAACAGAGGAGTTGATTATGTCGATTTTGCGCCCGACCGAATTGCATGCCAAGATGCAACCGCACAAATGGCACTTTTGCAGTTTATGCAAGCTGGTAAGCCAAAAGTTGCTGTGCCTACTACCGTACATTGTGATCACCTTATTCAAGCCAAAGACGGCGCTATTGCCGATTTAAAATCTGCCAACAGCTCTTCTGCTGAGGTATTTAATTTCTTACAATCAGTATCCAACAAATATGGCATTGGCTTTTGGAAGCCTGGTGCTGGAATCATCCACCAAGTAGTTTTGGAAAACTATGCATTCCCAGGCGGTATGATGATAGGAACAGATTCTCACACGGTTAACGCTGGCGGATTGGGTATGCTAGCCATAGGCGTTGGTGGTGCAGATGCTGTAGATGTAATGGCAGATATGCCATGGGAGCTTAAATTCCCAAAACTTATTGGCGTGAAGCTTACAGGAAAGCTCAACGGCTGGACTGCGCCAAAAGACGTAATCCTAAAAGTAGCTGGTATTCTAACCGTTAAAGGGGGTACTGGTGCTATAATCGAATATTTTGGAGATGGTGCCGAATCCATGTCGTGTACGGGTAAAGGAACCATTTGTAATATGGGTGCTGAGGTTGGTGCAACCACCTCCACTTTTGGCTATGATGCCTCAATGGAACGCTACTTGCGAGCTACTGACAGAGACGACGTAGCAGATGCGGCAAACGAAGTTAAAGAACACCTTACCGCTGATCCAGAAGTGTATCAAAACCCTGAGCAATACTTCGACGAAGTCATTGAAATTGATTTAAATACGCTGATGCCACACATCAACGGTCCATTCACGCCAGACTTGGCTACTCCAGTCTCAGAAATGGCTGAAAAAGCAGCTATTAACGGATGGCCCGTAGAGGTAGAATGGGGACTGATTGGTTCTTGTACCAATTCCTCTTACGAAGATTTATCACGCGCAGCTTCTATTGCCAAGCAAGCGGTAGATAAAAAATTAGTGACAAAAGCAACCTTTGGTATCAATCCTGGTTCAGAACAAGTGCGTTTCACCGCAGAAAGAGATGGATTGCTTGAAATCTTTGAAGATTTAGATGCGACCATATTTACCAATGCCTGTGGGCCCTGTATTGGGCAATGGGCCAGAGCTGGTGCAGACAAACAAGAAAAAAATGCCATCATACACTCTTTCAATAGAAACTTTTCCAAGCGAGCAGATGGAAATCCAAATACCCATGCCTTTGTTGCCTCTCCAGAAATAGTAGCAGCTGTTGCCATTTCAGGCAGACTGGATTTTAATCCGATGACAGATGCACTTATCAATGAAGATGGTGAAGAAGTGCGCCTTGAAGCACCAACAGGTATTGAGCTTCCACCTAGCGGGTTTGACGTGGAAGACAACGGATACTTGGCACCTGTAGCAGACGGCTCTGGTGTTTCGGTTGAAGTAAGCGAAAGCTCTGAGCGTTTAGAGCTATTAACGCCCTTTGCGCCATGGGATGGAAAAAATTTGATTGGAGCAAAACTGCTCATCAAAGCCTTAGGTAAGTGTACCACAGATCACATTTCAATGGCGGGTCCTTGGTTACGTTTCCGTGGACACTTGGATAATATTTCAAACAACTGTTTGATTGGTGCAGTGAATGCATACAACCAAAAAACCAACTTTGTTAAAAATCAACTCACAGGCGAATACGGCGGCGTACCAGACGTACAACGCGCATACAAAGCTGCAGGCATTGAAACTGTTGTTGTGGGCGACCATAACTACGGCGAAGGTTCCTCGCGTGAGCACGCAGCCATGGAGCCCAGACACTTGGGTGTTAAAGTTGTTTTGGTAAAGTCATTTGCACGAATACACGAAACCAACCTAAAAAAACAAGGGATGTTGGGTATCACATTTGAGAATGAGGCAGATTATGACCTTATCCAAGAAGATGACACCTTTAACTTTGTTGACTTAGCAGATATTGCTGCTGGTAAGCAAATCACCATTGAGGTGGTTCACGGTGATGGGTCTACAGACGTTATTATGGCGAATCATACATATAACGAAGCACAAATTGAGTGGTTTAAAGCGGGGTCTGCGCTAAACCTAATCAAGGAGCAGAATAGCGCAGCTTAAAAGGTTTTATTGCTTCCTTTCTAAAGCCGCTAAGACGAGGGCTGTAAGCGCCTTATATCCTTTTTCGTTTAGATGAAGACCGTCTTGTAACAACACGTCTCTTCTGATTCGGTTGTCATCCATCAGCTTTTCGTACAACCCCAATTGATGGAGGTATGGAAGCTTATCAGAAAGGGCTTGAACACCATCGTTAATACCACGTATTTCTGTCAATTCACTTTCGCGTTCAAATGAAGGCTTAATGGCAATATTGTAAATATTGGTTTCAGGAAATTTGTTGTGAATCATCTGTACAAAAGAGGTGATATCTGCAACAATTCGATCGGCATCAAAGCCCAAAGTCAAGTCATTTCCGCCCAAATACAACATGATATTTTGAGGGGCTAATCCATCAAACAAATGCTCAAAATAATGAGACAAAGAATGGATAAAAGCACCGCCAAAACCAAGGTTTAAGGTTTGATGAGGTGCTAAATCTTGTGCCATGTTTTTCCACAGGCGTATGGTTGAACTGCCGTAAAAAACAGTTTGTGCTTCTTGGGTTTCTAGTTGATCCACCTTTCTTTTTAAGACGGCTATTTCACGTTCAAAGTGTTCCTCTTCCACACGAAGTTTTTGCACCCAATTTTTGTACTTCTTATTGATTTTTTCAACGACCTCACCAAGCCTTGGGTCGTTGGGGTCGTATATACCATAATCTGCCATGGTAAACGCAGGCATTATCTGACATTTATACGTAGCCTTGTGGGGTAGTTTGTCAAAGTCTACCATAACCAATGGTACTATTTTAGGTTGCTTTTTCATGCCGCAGGCCAACTTAAAAACCCCCTTGCTAAATGGCCCTGGAGAAGCTTCCGTTTCATAGGAAAGTCCTTCTGGGCTAAAGACCATACTGGTATTATTTTCAAGTGCGGCAGCTGCGCGCTCATAAAATTTTTTGTTCTCTTTTTTGACTTCTTTTTTGGTCAAATGATCTGGTGTGAAATTTTGAGAATACACCCTTATATAATCAAAGCGATCGTAATACGACTTGTGATTTGATTCCTCTGCTAGTGAATGTCGTGCCACACGGATGCCCGGATCTTTGTAGTATTTATAAAGCAACCCGCTAATGTAATGGCTGTCCAATGTGATTTGGAAATGGTCTGCAGCCACCAAGCTAGGGTGGTTGTCCAAATGGTTGTATATAAAAATACTCCCCTGTTCATAGGGCAGGTATTCAGAACCCTTTATTTGAACTTTTAGGTCGTTGAAAATAGATTGAAACTGTTGGGCGCTTAGCGCTCTTATTTCTTGAGCACTAAGGCTCGCAGGTGCTTCTGTGATTTCCCGAAATGCTGCTTTGATATTTTGAAGAAGGAGCTGACTTTGATTCATTTCGCTCATGAAACAATACTTGACAATAGTTTTTTCACTTGGCTGACGTTTTCTATATAATATTTTGCAGAAGTGGGTTTACGTCCCACTTTAATGGTATAGGCATGTTCGGGTAGGCTAACAAACATATTCTCGTCTGTGACGTCGTCTCCAATGCAGAGTGTAAAATCATACGCGCCTTGGCTGTTGATTTCAAATACGGCACTTCCCTTATTAACTTGGCGATCCACCACCTCAAGGGCTTTATCCATATCCAAAATTGTCAACTTATCAGAGATGAGGCTCGATAAAACCGTCTTAATTTCTACCACCCTACCTGAAGCCAACTCCGGGTCCGTTTTTCTGTAATGCCAGACCAAGCTATTGTGTTTTTCCTCAACAAAGGTTCCTGGTGTTCTATCTGCAAATGTTTCAAAAATAGGCATCACGTCTGCCATCCAGTCCTTGGTACTACTAGCAGTTCCCATCCACTCTCCGCCTTTTCTTTTGACGTAGTGACCGTGCTCTGCCACTAGCGTAACTGGAAGACTTGCAAACCACTTATCTAAAAAAGCTTGGTCTCTGCCACTTACTATGGCAACATCTGTGTTGGGGAGGGCACATAGCGCGTCTATCAACTGTAGCAGCTTAGCATCTGGTATTGCTAGGTCGGGTTTTTCATTAAAATCAACTAAGGTGCCGTCATAATCTAAAAAGATCATCTTTTTCTTTGCCTCATTAAATGCTTGAAGCAGCTGTTGTTTAAGCTCATTTTGAATTTTTGGGATCTGTATTTCTTCCTTTATCTCCATTTTAGATTGGAGTGCGGTCATAAAATCTTTTGCCCAATATTCAACTGTGTAACGGCTCAGTCGTTTTTGCATACCAAAGTTGCGTTGCTTTTGTTCCTCAACGGGCATGGTAATGGCTTTCAGTAGAGCATCTGCCATGGCGTTTTTATCAAAGGGATTGATAAGAATGGCCTCGAATAATTCTTTGGAGGCACCTGCCATTTCACTCAATATCAAGACACCATCTCCAGAAACGCGAGTGGCTATAAATTCTTTGGCTACCAAATTCATTCCATCACGAACAGGTGTTATCATGGCAATGTCTGAAGTCATGTATAGATCAATCAAATCATCAAAGCTCATGGCGCGGTAATAATACCATATGGGTGTCCAATTAACCGTGGCGTATTTGCCGTTAATCCTCCCCACCAGCTCGTCGGTTTCTTTCTTTAGTTTTGCATATTCCGGTACGTCAGAACGAGAAGGAACAGTGAGCATTAGCAAGCGTACTTTCTCCAAGTATTCTGGATACTTGGTAAGGAAAAGATCAAAAGCCTTGATGCGGTTTACAACTCCTTTAGTATAATCAAGGCGATCAATAGAGAGTATCAATTTCCCAGACTCGGCCCCTTTTTTATGCAACTCTAGTTGTTTTTTTAACTCGGATTTTTCGTGTTCTTTTTGTGCCAAATGTTCTTTGGCCTTGCTATAAAATTTGTCATAATCTATTCCCATTGGAAAGGTGTCTACCACCACTTCACGAAGTCCATTAATTACCCTATTAAATTGCACCTCTTTGCGAAGGATTCGCTTCACAGAACTCAAAAAATGGCGCTCGTAGTCATAGGTGTGGAAACCTATCAAATCAGCCCCAAGCATGCCCTCTAAAAGAGCTTCGCGGCAAGGAAATGTTCTAAAAATTTCGAATGATGGAAAGGGTATGTGCAGAAAAAATCCAATATTGACGTCTGGGCGTGCATCTTTTATCATTTTAGGACACAACAACAATTGATAGTCGTGTATCCAAACCGTATCGCCAGGCGCTATTTTGTCAATGACACTTTGGCTAAATTTTTTGTTTACCTCCACATAAGTTTCCCAATGTGACTCACTAAAAGTTGAAATTTCTATAAAGTAATGAAAGAGCGGCCACAGACATTTATTGGCAAGCCCGTAATAGAAATTTTCCACCTCTTCTTTGTTTAAAAGTACGGGTGCATAGTTGTTTTCTTCAAGGTCTTCGGCTAGTGGGGCCCAAGCATCAGGAGCTATTTCATCTATGCCTATTCCAGGCCACCCCACCCATAAAGAATTCTCATGCTCGTGCACGGTTTTCATTCCTGTCGCTAATCCACCGCTTGTTGCGGTAAATTTGAAAGAATTTTCTACCTTAGATATTCTAATGGGAAGTCGATTTGAAACAATAATGTTCTTGGCCATTTACAACTATTAAGTAAATATTTTGAATCACAATGTATGTCAAAAAAAAATGGTGCGAAGCATTCTGATAGCCTAAACTTCGGGATAATTGGAAATTGCAAATCTGCGGCGCTGATAAATGAAGATTCCTCAATAGATTGGTGTTGTTTACCACAATTTGATTCTCCGTCTGTTTTTGGGAAAATTCTCGATGAGAATATCGGTGGGCAGTTTAAAATTTCCTGTGATGAGAATTATACCATCTCACAGTTTTATATTGAAAATACAAGCATTCTTTGTACACATTTTTCTAACGGCGACGACGCTTTTGAAGTCATTGACTATATGCCGCGCTACAAAAAAGACGATAATGTCTATTATGCGCCACCCGAAATTACACGTGTTTTAAAACACCTTAAAGGAGCACCCAAATACCGTGTTATTTACGACCCGAGATTGGAATATGCCGTTGGTGAGACCAAAAATTATGTAAAAGAACATTTCCTTGTCAGTGTGGTGGACGACAAAAACTATGACACCTTGTTTTTGTATACCGACTTGGACAAAAATGCCATTCTAAATGCAACAGAACTAACGCTCACCCAAGATCACTTTATGAGTGTGTCTTATAATGAAAAGATACAGACACCAACCTTAGACCATACGCTGTTTGAATTTGAACGTACCAAGGTCTATTGGTTAAACTGGTGTCATAAGACGCCTTCTTTTGAACACTATAACGAAGAAATATTGCGTAGCGCAATGACACTGAAATTGCTCACATTTGAAAAAACAGGTGCCGTATTGGCAGCAGCGACTACCTCCTTGCCAGAAACCATAGGCGAAGTGCGCAACTGGGATTACCGTTTTTGCTGGATTCGGGATGCCTCAATGGTAATTAAGGTTATTGCCAAGCTGGGCCACACCCAAATTGTCAAAAACTTTATCCGCTACATTATTGATTTGGTTCCCGATAAGAACGAAAAGTTGCAAATCATGTATGGCATCAGTGGAGAAAAAACACTGACCGAAGAAACACTAGAACACCTCGATGGCTATAAAGGCTCAAGACCCGTACGTGTTGGTAATGCCGCTTATATCCAAAAGCAAAATGACATTTACGGTATTTTAATGGATGTGATTCACTATCAAATTGAAAGCTATACGCAAGACGATGAAAAGCACGAAGAACTGTGGACCATTGTAAAGTCTATAGTGTGGGTGGTGCGAAAAAATTGGCAATTGGCAGATAAGGGAATTTGGGAATTTAGGGAAGAAGACCGCCATTTTACCTTTTCGAAGCTGTTGTGTTGGGTGGCTGTTGACCGGGCCATTAAAATATCCAAGCTTATTGAAGGCGGCAAATCAGCAACCAAATGGGAGTCGTTGCGGGAAGAAATCCACAGCGACATCATGAAAAACGCGTGGAATGAAGAAAAGCAAGCCTTTACACAGTCGTACCAATCCGAACACCTAGATGCATCCGTATTGCTGATGGAATACTACGGCTTTATTGAAGGTAAAGACCCCAAATACGTCAAAACTGTAAAGGCCATTGAAAAAGAATTGATGCACGAAGGCCTTTTATATCGCTACAAAAATGAAGATGATTTTGGCCTGCCAAGCTCCTCGTTTACAGTCTGTACATTTTGGTTCATCAACAGCTTGTATAAAATTGGTGAAGAGGATAACGCAAAAGCCCTTTTTGATAAATTATTGGGTTACAGCAACCACTTGGGATTGTTCAGTGAAGACATTGACTTTAACTCAAAACGACTGCTAGGGAATTTCCCTCAAGCCTATTCGCACCTAGCGCTTATTGACAATGCGCTTAATTTTAATGAGTAGCTAACTAGCCCTTAAAGCCCTGCCAATAAATTTCCAAGTCCGTCTTTAAACTGAAACCCTTCCATGGTGCGGTATTTATTTAGCTTTTTGTTTGCTTCAAGTCCCCACAATAAAAACTCCATCATAAAAAACTGATCTTCAGAGAGGCAATCTGCTTGGTGCGTTACCACTAGTTTTTCCAAATTGGGAACACCCATTAAAGTGTCGTGATAGACGTTGTCAGGGAGGCTGTCTTCCAAAAACAATTCGTTATCCCCATAAAACCACCCCAACAACTGGTCATAAGGGCCTTCTTCATCTTGCTTTTCAAGCTTTTTTATTTCTGGAAAATATGATGGAAATAAGCTTTTTACAGCTTGATTGATTAAGTGAAACGAAATCTGCTCTGCCCCTTCTTGCTCGCCTTCATAGACCAATTCTACTTTTCCATTTATAGCAGGAATAATCCCCAAAAAGTCAGACATTCTGATACACGTGTTTTGCTCGCCAGACAACAGCATGCGGCGTTCTGCAGCACTCATTAGGTTTTCAAAAGCCGTGATACTCATACGCGCACTCACGCCACTTTTGGAATCTACATATTCACTTTTTCTAGCTTCAAAACCTATCTGCTCCAAAATATCACGGGCCAATTCAGGAACGTGAATGGCCTGCTGCACTGCCGTGTTGGTATGGGTTTCCTGACGGGTTATGGCCTTGGCCGTTTCCAAGTTGTGTGGATAGTGCGTCAGAATTTGAGAACCGATACGGTCTTTAAGCGGCGTCACGATACTTCCTCGGTTGGTATAATCTTCAGGGTTGGCCGTAAAAACAAACTGAGTTTCAATAGGCAATCGAAGCTTAAACCCACGGATTTGAATTTCTTTTTCTTGTAAAATGGAAAAAAGTGCCACCTGAATCCGTGCTTGCAAGTCAGGCAATTCATTTAACACAAATATGCAGCGGTGCGCTCTTGGAATCATCCCAAAATGAATCACACGCTCATCGGCATAGGACAGTTTGAGGTTTGCTGCTTTAATGGGATCAACGTCGCCTATCAGATCGGCTACACTAACGTCTGGTGTGGCTAGTTTTTCAAAAAAGCGATCGTCACGATGCAACCAAGTAATGGGTGTATCATCTCCTTTTACTGCAATAAGCGCCTTGGCAAAATTGCTTATTGGGGCTAAGGGATCATCGTTTATTTCAGAGCCTTCCACTACAGGAACCCATTCGTCTAGTAGTTGGGTGAGTTGTCGTGCCAGTCTTGTTTTGGCTTGGCCTCTCAATCCGAGTAAGTTGATGCTATGCCCCGAAAGCAATGCACGTTCTACGTCGGGAATAACCGTGTTTTCATAGCCAAGAAGCCCTTCAAATGTTGGCTGTCCACTTTGCATACGAGCCCTTAAATTTTGTACCAATTCTTGCTGAATCGAAAGGGGTGTGTAATCTGTTTTTTTTAGGGCGCCTAGTGTATTGCTCTTTTTCATTTATCTCAATCGTTTTTTTCTGTTCTGTTCATAGTCTTCAAAAATCATTTCGCCCAAGCCTTTTAGGCCTGTAAAGAATGCCTTGCCTTTGTTGGCTTCTGTAAAATTCCGCACAAATTCTTTTAAATAGGTGTCTTGTGCAATCATAAATGTGGTGATAGGAATGTGAAGCTTTCGCGCCTGCCGTGCCATATTGTAACACTTGTCTACGATATGATCGTCTAGCCCCATGCTGTTTTTGTAGTAACTCCCATCGGCGTTCTTAAGGCAGCTTGGCTTGCCATCTGTAATCATAAAAATTTGCTTGTTGCTGTTTTTTCTTCGTCGCAACAAATCCATAGCCAAGGTAAGACCCGCAACGGTATTGGTGTGATAAGGTCCAACTTGCAAGTAGGGAATATCTTTGAGCGCAATGGGCCAGGCATCGTTTCCAAACACCAGAATATCTAGGGTGTCTTTGGGGTAGCGTGTGGTAATAAACTCCGCCAATGCCATGGCTACTTTTTTGGCCGGGGTAATGCGGTCTTCGCCGTACAAAATCATGCTATGGCTGATATCTATCATCAAAACCGTGCTCATTTGCGTATTGTAATAACTGTCCTCAACCACGAGATCGTCGTGATGCAAGGTAAAGTCGTCTCCTGCCGAGCGTATTTGTGCATTGCGCAGGCTTTCGGTCATGGATATTTTCTCAATGGGGTCGCCAAATTGATAGGCTTTAAATTCGCCCGTATCGTCTGCTCCTTGCCCGGTACTTTTTGTTTTGTGGTTGCCGTTGCCTGCTTTTTTAAGTTTGCCAAAAATTTGCTTTAAGGCGTGTTCGCGCAATAGCTTTTCTGTTTTGGCGGTGAGTGACATGCCTTCGCCATCACCCGTGCCATCTCCTTTTGGTTGTATGTAAGCCCTTTTTAAAAGATCCTCAATAAAATCATCTATGGTATACGCTGCGTTGGTTAAGCCGTATTCCTTGTCCAATTCACGCAGCCAATCAATGGCTTCGTCAAAATCGCCAGAAGTATGTGTAATCAGCTCTTTGAAAATTTCAAAAAGACGCTCAAAGGGTGTTTGATGCTTGGGTATATGTCGCGTAAATGTAATCCCAGCAGCGGACAAGTTTAATTTCATAGCCATGTAAATGTACTAAAATCATTTGCAATTTTAAACTGGTTTATTTCAATAACTAAGCTATCGCAAAAATGGTACCTTTGTAAAAATTGCTTATGAAAAATCTGGTAATTATTGGTCACCCAGACCAATCCTCCTTTTGCTATAATGGGATCTTTAAAACCATCGTCGAAAGTCTAGAAAAGGCGGATGAAGACATTGAAGTCATCGACCTTTACCGCGACAGCTTTACCCGTCCAAGAGATGCGGTAATTGGCAGGTACAAAGAACTGGTTACTTGGTCTGATCGCATTTATTTTGTTTCTCCCGTTTGGTGGTTTAGACTTACGCCTCGAATGGAAATATTTTTTGACGAGGTACTAACCCCTGGCTTTGCCTATCAGTTTGTCAACGTTACCAAACTATACGCCTATCCAAAATCATTTTTGAGCGACAAAAAAGTGCGGACTTATGTAACGCACGGTGCGCCTGCACTTCCTGTGAAAACCATGTATCTTAACTCTGTAAAATTACGTCTGGTAATGGGCGTTTATTCGTTTGTGTTTGGGTGGAAGCTTGCGCTCTTTACCAAGACCAAACAGTTTTGGTCGGTACCCTTTGTTTCAGACGCAAAACGTAAAAAGTATTTAAACGTTGTCAGCAAAGACGTACAACGCGACATTAAAAAAGGAAAATAGGCCGTATGAAAAAGACATATATTATATTTATTTCAGCTATATTGAGTGTTCATTCTCTAGCTGTGGCACAAAACACCGAAATACAACCTTACGAAGTCATCAAAGCAATTGATAGTGTAGAAATTCGATTTTACCCAAGTGCAACCTTGGTGCAAACCAGTGGTGGCAATAACTTTGGCAAGCTGTTCCGCTATATTTCTGGCAGCAACGAATCCGAAGAGAAAATTGCTATGACGGCACCTGTTTATATGAACGAAGACAAATCAGAAATGGCTTTTGTGATGCCGCTAGACGTGCATCAAAAAGGTGCGCCTGAACCCATGGGTGAAAATGTGTCGCTGCGCATAACCGAACCCCGCTATGTAGCTGCCATACGTTATGGTGGATACACCAATGCTAGCAAAGAAGCAACACACACAAAACGCCTTATGAAAGCCCTTGAAGATAACAGCATTGAAGCCAAGGGAGCTGTTGAATTTTTAGGCTATGATAGCCCTTATAAATTCTACAACCGCCGCAATGAAGTCATGGTTGAAATTGCCTACAACAAATAGAAATACATAATATATGCCAACAGAAGAAAAACTCAATGCATGGTCGCATGGTCTGGGCGTTGGCTTGGGCATAGCCGCATTGGTCTTAATGCTTTTGGGTGTAGATCAAACCAATCCCTTTGGGCTGTTTAGCGTTATTGTATATGGGCTATCCATCATTTTATTATTCTTGGCATCAACTTGCTATCATGCCATAACATCAAGCAAGCGCAAGCACTACTTTCGGGTTGCCGATCACATTGGCATCTACTTACTCATTGCGGGTACCTATACGCCAGTGTTGTTGATCGCAATTCCCAATGGCTTGGGTTGGATCCTGTTTTGGGTGGTTTGGGGTATTGCTGCTTTTGGTCTAGTCCTAAAACTTTTTTTCACAGGCAGGTTTGAGCGTTTTTCCACTTTCTTATATCTAGCCATGGGCTGGCTGGCCATTATCCCCTATGCCGAGCTCACTACGGCACTAGACGCAAAAGCCTTAGCGCTGCTGATTGGCGGAGGTGTAGCTTACACGGTTGGCGTGTTGTTCTATGCCATTGAAAAAATTCCCTACAACCATTTTATCTGGCACCTGTTTGTATTGGGTGGTGCAAGCTGCCATTTCTTTATGGTGTATTTGTATGTGATTTA
>ERZ887830.1445-NODE-1445-length-13243-cov-12.389293_pt1 | contig 13243 bp, 12 predicted proteins | sample MGYA00521101_ERZ887830 | MGnify/ENA primary metagenome ERZ887830 (study PRJEB32303, sample SAMEA104408592) | aquatic metagenome | biome: Marine water; feature: Pelagic; material: water | place: Baltic Sea | collected 2014-06-05T16:38:00 | depth 1,762 m ...
CAGATGCGCAGCATTGCATCGAAGTTTATGCCCTGTGGGTAATTCCTGGCGAGGCTATTCAACATGAATTTTTCTTTTATAAAAGCCCGCTTTTCACTTCTTATTGAAATGATAAATTATTTCTATATTTATAGCGTTGTTTTAACAACAAACCCCAAAATAGTTAAAAAATAACCAGCATAACCCCTTAAAAACCTCTATTTGCACAAACCAGAAAACATACGTTAGTTAATACTAACGGACTTTTATCAAGAATTAAAATAACCAATTGACTTACCCCCAAGTTTATACCATAATGGAAAGAATCGAATTTATCCGTACGCTCTCATTGACATGTTTTGGAGCTTCAGCTCTGGGATTTTCACAGAACAACACAAAAAATCTAAAAAACTTATCTAATAGTTTTTCAAACAAGCCTTTAAAGCTATCCTTAGCCCAATGGTCCCTAAACAAATCAATTAATCAAGGGCTTACTGATCCATACGAGTTTGCAAGACTAGCTCATCAATACGGATTTGTTGGATTAGAATACGTCACGCAGCTCTACAGAGAAATTTATAATTGTAAAGTTAAAAGCAAGGCCATTAAAAACTTTGTTAAAAAGAGCAATGCTGAAGCCAAAAAATATGGGCTTGAAAATGTCTTGCTCATGGTAGACGAAGAGGGTAATTTAGCAGAACCCAACCAAAATTCGAGGCTAGTTGCTGTTGAAAATCACAAACGTTGGGTTGACGCAGCTGCAGCTATGGGTTGTAGTGCTATTCGGGTGAACCTGTTTGGGTCTTTAAGCCCCAACAAATGGAAAGTGTGTTCTCAAGAAAGCCTTCTTGCGCTTTCTGATTATGCAGGTAAGACTGATGTAAAAATATTGGTTGAAAATCATGGCGGTCTATCTTCTAACGCAAAGCTTCTTATGGAGGTAATTAACGGGGTCAATGCATCAAACTGCGGCACCCTTCCAGATTTTGGCAACTTTTGTGTTGAACACCAAGGAGATACCTGTCTAAAATCCTACGACAAGTATTTAGGAGTCAGTGAATTACTGCCCAATGCAGGTGCAGTAAGCGCAAAGTCATATGATTTTGATACTATGGGTAACGAAACAACAATTGATTATAAAAAAATGCTTGCAATAGTTAATGCATCTGGATATTCAGGATACATAGGAGTCGAATATGAAGGGAATCGCCTTTCGGAAGAAGCGGGTATACTAAGTACCAAAAGGCTGATAGAAAAATATCTTTAATCAAAACCTACTACTTATGAAGACTAAAATTAAAGTCCAACTCTCGATAATGATGTTTTTTGAATTTTTTATATGGGGAGCGTGGTTTGTAACGCTGGGAACATTCTTGACGCAAAACCTAACCGCTTCAGGTGCTGAAACGGCAATGGCCTATTCTACACAATCTTGGGGCGCTATTATTGCACCATTTATAATAGGGTTAATCGCCGATAGGTTTTTTAATGCTGAAAAAATATTGGGCGTGTTGCATCTATTGGGCGGAGGCTTGATGATGATGATGGCAAACGCACCAACTGTTGAACAATTTTACCCTTATGTCTTGGGCTATATGATTGTTTATATGCCCACACTTGCACTTGTAAATTCAATTTCTTTTAACCAAATGACTGATACGACAAAGGAGTTTTCAGTAATTAGGGTTTTTGGAACCATCGGGTGGATTGCCGCAGGGTCACTTATTAGCTATTATTTCGCTTGGGATAGTTCTTCTTCTGTAGCTAATGGCATGCTTAAGAATACATTTTTAATGGCTGCCTATGCTTCGTTTGCACTTGGATTATTTGGCTTTTTCTTGCCAAAAACACCTCCATCAAAAAATGCCGACGACAAGGTTAGTATTCGTGAAATTTTAGGGCTTGATGCGCTAAAACTATTTAAAGACCGAAATTACTTGGTGTTTTTTATCTCTTCAATTCTAATTTGTATTCCGCTCGCATTTTATTATCAAAACGCAAACCCCTTTTTAACCGAAATCGGGTTGAGCGATCCGACTGGAAAAATGGCATGGGGACAAATTTCAGAAGTTATTTTCATGCTTCTTGTCCCTTATTTCTTACTAAGGTTAGGGTTAAAAAAAACACTGATACTTGGAGTTTTAGCATGGGTGTTACGATACTTATTATTTGCATACGGCAATGCAGATGACCGAACATTTATGCTTATTCTGGGTATTGTTTTACACGGGATTTGCTATGATTTCTTTTTTGTCACAGGCCAGATTTATACAGATGCAAAGGCAGCGCCTCAAGTCAAGAGTGCGGCACAAGGACTAATCACTTTGGCTACATACGGACTGGGCATGTTAATTGGATTTTGGTCAGCAGGTAAAATTTACGACATGTATACAATTGGTGGAGAACATCACTGGAGAGAAATATGGCTTGCACCATCCGTATTCGGACTATTTGTTCTAGTGGTTTTCCTTTTGTTGTTTAAAAACGAAAAAATAGAAGTCAATGAGTAAGATAAGACTTGGTATTTTAGGAGGGGGAGATGACTCCTTGATAGGACCAGTTCATCGGATAGCGGCCGCTATGTTTGATAAGTACGAACTAATCGGGGGTGTTTTTAATGCAGATTGGGAAGAAAACAATCGATTTGCTAAAAAGCTAGGACTTGACAAAAACCGCGTCTATAAAAACCTTGAAGCATTTCTAGCCAAGGAAAAGGAACTACCTGCTGATAAGCGAATTCAATTAGTGTCTGTACTTACACCTAATTTTTTGCACTTTCCCATGGCAAAGAGATTACTTGAAGAGGGTTTTCATGTTATATGTGAAAAGCCTTTAACCACAAGCCTAGGGGAGGCTGAGATATTAGAGAAGTTAAGAAAGCAAAAAAAAGTAATTTTTGCAGTTACTTATACCTATACAGGCTACCCGATGGTACGACAAATGCGTTCCATGGTGAAAGAAGGAACCATTGGTAAGATTCAACGAATAGATGTCCAATATTATCAAGGTTGGATAAATTCAGTAATTCATAATCGAGAAAGCAGATCAACCGTATGGCGACTTCAACCCGAAAAATCAGGGCTTAGTTGTTGTATTGGAGATATTGGAACACATGCCTTTCAAATGTTGGAGTATGTAACTGGAAAACAAATCCGAAGCATACTAGCAGACCTTAATTATTTATATGAAGACAACCCGATGGATATTGATGGGACTGTCCTATTAAGGTTGGAGGGCACTGCGAAAGGAGTGCTACGTACCAGCCAAATTGCAACTGCAGAAGAAAACAATTTTACCGTTGCAATTTATGGTGAAAAAGGACATTTAAAATGGGCGCAAGAAAACCCAAACAAACTTTATTTAGGCTTGGAGCATCAGCCGCTGCAAGTACTAAAGCCCGGTCACGATTACAACAGCACATCAGCTAAAGTAGCTACAAAGCTTCCAGCAGGTCACCCAGAGGGCATTTTTGATGCAATGGGAAATATCTACCTAGGGGTGGCAAATGCCATTAATAACAATGCTATAGAGGGTGCTTATCCTGATTTAATCGACGGGGTTAGAGGAATGCGCTTTATTGAGCGCGCCATTGAATCACACGCTTTGGGAAATAAATGGATTGAAATGAAATGATTGCATATGAAAACAATTAAAGGACCTGCGGTATTTCTCGCTCAATTTGTGGATAACAAAAAACCATACAACTCTTTAGACGGGTTATGTAGATGGGCCTCGGATTTGGGATATAAAGGAATTCAAATTCCTACATGGGAGTCATTTTTAATTGATTTGGATTTAGCTGCTAAAAGCCAAACCTATTGCGATGAACTAAAGGGAAAAATCAATGCCTATGGATTGGAAATTACAGAGCTATCAACCCACTTACAAGGGCAACTTGTAGCTGTTCACCCTGCCTATGACGTGATGTTTGACAACTTTGCTCCTAAAGAGGTGAAAAACAATCCAAATGCGCGAACAAAATGGGCAATAGAAACAGTTAAAAAAGCAGCGCATGCTAGCGCTAGATTGGGATTAAAAGCACATGCCACTTTTTCTGGTGCCTTACTTTGGCACACATGGCATCCGTGGCCACAGCGCCCCAAAGGACTGACCGAAATGGGCTTTGCTGAACTTGCAAAAAGATGGATGCCAATTTTAAACACTTTTGAAGACAAAGGCGTTGATGTTTGTTATGAGATTCACCCTGGAGAAGACTTGCACGATGGTGTAACTTTTGAACGCTTTTACGAAGCCACAGGAAAACATAACAGCGTTAAAATCTTATACGACCCAAGTCACTTTGTACTTCAACAATTAGACTATCTTGCTTATATTGATCACTATCATGCATTTATTAAGGCATTTCATGTAAAAGACGCCGAATTTAACCCAACAGGGAAAAAAGGAATGTTTGGAGGTTATGAAGACTGGAAAAACAGAGCGGGAAGATATCGCTCTCCCGGCGATGGACAAATTGACTTTAAAACTATTTTTTCAAAGCTGACCGAGTATGGGTGTGATGTTTGGGCAGTTATGGAATGGGAGTGTTGCATCAAAAGCCCTGAGCAAGGAGCTCGTGAAGGCGCGGCATTTATTCAAAAACACATTATTGAAACCTCTGAAAAAAAATTTGACGATTTTGCTGGTGCAGACGTAGATGAAAAAAAACTCAAATCAATTCTAAATCTAAAATCATGAAATATATAATCACACTACTAATACTCACTCTTTTGTGTTCTTGTAATACCAACAAAAAGAAAAAAGAGGTCAAATATGAGACCAGTGAATGGAGTTACCTTTTTGATGGGAAAACCTTGAATGGGTGGCATCTCTATAACGGAGGAAGCCCTGAGGGAATATGGACAACAGAAAATGAAACCTTAAAATTTAACCCTCCAAAGCATAGAAAAGAAGGCGTTGCGGCATACAATATTATTACCGATAAGGCATATTCAAATTTTGAACTTTCATTAGAATGGAAAATTTCAAAAGCTGGCAATAGTGGTGTTTTTTGGAGTGTTGTGGAGCGTGCGGATTACCCGGAGCCCTATTACACTGGACCAGAAATTCAAATTCTAGACATGGGTGACCCCAAGTATGACCTTTCAGCAGAAAAAGAGAATGCGTATTATGAAGCGGGTGCACTATATGACTTAGTAAAGCCATCTGAACATGCCGCTCGCCCAGCAGGAATGTGGAATAAACTCAGTCTACACATTGATCATCAAAAAAATAAGGGGCATGTGGAACTTAATTCAATCAGAATAGTTGAGTTTCCATTAAATGGTGTTAAATGGGATGAAATGGTGCAGTCTTCAAAATTCAAAGATTGGCCTCACTTCGGTAAATCCAACACTGGAAAAATAGGACTACAAGATCATGGTAATGAGGTTTGGTTTAGAAATATAAAAATTCGAAATCTAAAATAATCATGAGAATAGCCATTATTATTTTATCGCTATTTCTACTATCGTGTGGTGAGAAAAAAGAAAAGAAAACAAAGATGTATAGACAAAAAAGCGTTGTTACCCAGCAAAAGCTAAAGTCACGCCCAGCGCCTATTGCTATTGATTTGGAAAATGTAGGTATAGGACCAATTAAAAGCCTTTCTTTTCCTAATAAAATTGACAATAAAATGGTTGGTGTGGGGAGTACGTTGTTTAGTCAAAAATGTGCAGCTTGCCATAAAACAAACAAGAGATTTATTGGCCCAGCTATAAAGGGGATTTATGAAAGGAGAAACCCCGCTTGGGTGATGAACATTATGTTAAACCCGATTGAGATGCTCGAAAAAGACACTTTGACCAAACAATTATTTGAAGCCTACAACAAGGTGGTCATGTACGATCAGAATCTTTCACAAGAAGAAGCACGGGCACTGGCAGAGTTCTTTCGTTCATTGTAGCATGTTTGAGACTTTTTACAACGACCTAAAAATTGTTGCAGAACTAAATTACACATCACAGCTATAAATAGCTTCCTCTAAAGCGACCATTTTACTTTTAGCTTTTGGAACAAACTCTTGAGCCAAGTGCCCTTTAAAACCCGTTTTAAAAATTGCTTTTATAATGGCCGCATAGTTTAATTCTTGCGTTTCATCAATTTCACCTCTGCCGGGAACACCAGCGGTATGATAGTGCCCAAAGTAAGGGTGAAATTTCGCAATGGTATCAATGATATTACCTTCCTGAATTTGCATGTGATAAATGTCATATAGTAGTTTAAAGTGTTCTGACCCAATAGCACGACACAAGGATACGCCCCAAGATGTGGCATCACACATATAGTCAGGGTGGTCTTGTTGGTTAAATAATTCCATCTGAATAAGAACTCCGTATTTTTCAGCAGTAGGAATGATTTTTCGAAGGCCTGCTGCGCAATTCTTCAATCCAGTTGTATCATCTAAACCACGACGATTTCCACTAAAACAGATCAGGTTTTTATATCCATTTTTGGCTACCTTAGGAATCATATCGAGGTATCTGCTAATCAATTCGTCATGATAAGCGGGGTCATTCCACCCCTCTGTCAAGCTTATCTCTGCGCCATTACACATTGAACAATACATATTGTGTTTTTTCAGTAAGGGCCAATCTTTAGGACCTACAAGATCAACCGCATTGACGCCCATCTTTTTTAGCTCAATTATAAATGTTTCAAAAGGGATATCCTCAAAACACCAGCGTGCTACACTGTGGTTTATGTTTCCTTTACGTTTTTGATCTCGAGTAGGTTTAATTCTGCTAAGCGTGAACAAACCTGACAGAAGCAAACCCGCTCCAAGTCCATAAGACCAAAATGTTCTTCTATTCATCATGCGTTATAATTTAGAGTGTCCAACCCTCTCGGTATTTGCGCTTGATAATGCTGTCCAAATCAGGGCGATTAATGACTTTCATATTTTTTCCGTCCCACTGCAGTTTCCTTGGAGGGGATTCATCCCACCCTTTTTGTTGCTGTTGTGCATTATATACGGCTAGATTACCCATCAGCACAATTTCAGTCAGTTTACCTGCAGACGTGAAATTTGAATTAGTAGTGCCTCCCGAAATACAGGCATCAACAAATTCCAAGGCGTGCGATTTTACAGGCTTTGTTATGAATTCTTTTTCGCGTACATAGGACACCACTCCTTTTGATTTTTTCTTAACAAACAATCTTGGATTATCGGAATATACATCTGCTATGATAATTCCCCTTTTGCCATGAATAATTGTACCTCCACCAGAAGCCCCGAGTGACTCGTTTAAGTCAAGTCCGTCTGGATGGTTTGGCAAAATTCCGCCATCATACCAGTGTAGCTTAACTGTCCCGTATTTTTCAACTTCAAATTCCATTCTAACTTTGGAACTTGTCGGGAATGAAATGGCATTTTCACCTCTTACAAAATCATCAATCCAAAACTCAGAGCAGCTCGCTTCTGCTGTTTTTGGATAGTGCAGATTTAAGGCATTAAATGGTGTTTCTACGATATGACAACCCATATCGCCAAGTGCCCCTGTCCCAAAATCCCAATAGCTTCTCCACTTAAAAGGAAGATACGATGGGCTGTATGGCCGATTTGTCGCTGGGCCTAACCATTGATCCCAATCTAATGTATCAGGCACTACAGCTTTTTTAGGACTTTTAGCGAATCCTTGTGGCCAGACGGGACGGTTTGTCCAGCATTCAACTTTGGTTATTTTCCCAATATCTCGACCATCAATCCACTGTTTAATGATTGCGGATCCACCCCCCGAAACTCCTTGATTCCCCATTTGTGTTACAATGCCTTCTTTTTCTGCGGTTTGCGTCATTAGCCTTGCTTCGTATATAGTATGTGTTAAAGGTTTTTCTACATATGCATGCTTTTTAGCCCTCATAAATGGTAGCGAAATAGCTGCGTGTGTGTGATCTGGAGTACAAACCGCAATAGCATCGATTTGGTTAAGGTGTTTGTCATACACCTTTCTGAAATCATGATAGTAATGGGCTTTAGGGTAGGCTTTTACGGTATTCGCAGCGCGCAAGTCATCAACATCACAAAGCGAAACAAATCTAACTTTGGATGTCTTGTTCAGCTCATTTATTACGCCGCTTCCACGACCACCCGCGCCAAAGCAAGCCATGTATAACATATCACTAGGCGGTGTGTGTATTTTACCTAAAACAAATGAGGGGACGATACTAAACACTGCTGTTTTGCCTATGTTTTTAATAAAGGATCTTCTGTTCATATATTAAGATTTTGAGTTGGGGGTAGGTACGCATTAACTAAACTATATTTGTCGATAATATGTCTCAATTTAAAAAGTTTTTTTGAATAAAAACGTATTTTGACACTCCAAAACCCAAAAATATATTCAAATGTATACGAGCAGTCTTAAGAACTCCAAAATGCCATATTTTCTTTCAAAAATCATTGTGGGAACCATGCGTTGGGGACAGTGGGGCGAAGGCATGACAACAAACAAAAGAAGCCAACTCATACAGATGGCTTATGATTTAGGGATGAGGTGTTTTGACCATGCAGATATTTACGGAAACTACACAACTGAAAAAGATTTTGGCATGGCATTTAAAGCGACGAAACTCCCGCGCGACAAAGTGCAATATATTTCAAAGTGTGGTATTGCAATGGTTTGCGAGAACAAACAATACAAAACCAAGCACTATAAGTATGATGCCAAATATATTATAGAATCCGTTCATACTTCCTTACGCCAGCTTAACACCAGTTATATTGATATACAACTACTTCATAGGCCTAGTCCATTAATGCACCCTGAAGAGATAATGAAGGCTGTTGAACACCTAATTAAATCTGGAAAAATTTTATCCTTTGGCGTCTCTAATTTTAGCCAATCTCAAATGAGCCTTTTACAAAAGTACCTGCCTGTTTCTGTGAACCAAATGGAAACCTCCTTGACGCATCACAATTCCATGTTCAACGGAACCTTAGACTATTGCATGGAACACGACATTCTGCCAATGGCGTGGGCCCCTTTGGCCTTATTAAAACAACCAATAGATAAATGGCCCACTAAGCTAGCATCTGCCTTGGACATACTTTGTGAAAAACACAATACTACTTTAGCTCCCTTGCTTATTGCATGGCTAATAAGACACCCAGCCCAAATTCATCCAGTTATCGGCACAACCAAACCAGAACGACTTAAAGAAATAAGTACGGCTATAGATATACACTTGGATGAAGAAGACTGGTTTTTTCTTCTTGAGGCAGTTAATGAAAAACAATGCCCATGACTTAAAAAATAAATTATTTGACAACGAATAGTGTATTTTTTTTAAATATTCGTAAGTTTAACCCGTTTTTTAACATAAACCCCAAAATCTTGTTAAATGAATTTAAATCCCGAAAAACAATACGATGCCATTGTCGTTGGCACTGGTATAAGTGGTGGCTGGGCTGCCAAAGAACTTACTGAAAAAGGCTTAAAAACACTTGTTCTTGAAAGAGGACCTATGGTTCGTCATGTAGAAGACTACCCTACGATGAATATGGATCCTTGGGACTTTGAATATGGAAATTCAATTACGAAAGAGACTATAAAGCGGCAACCCAAGCAAAGCAGAACAGGCTATGTTTCTAAAGAGGCAAGCAGCCATTTCTTTGTTGATGACATTATCCATCCCTACAATGAGGATAAGCCTTTTGACTGGATTCGTGGATATCACGTTGGTGGTCGTTCTTTGCTGTGGGGGCGGCATAGTTATCGCCTAAGTGACTTAGATTTTGAAGCTAATGCAAAAGACGGAATTGGTGTAGATTGGCCAATTAGATACAAGGATATTGCCCCTTGGTATTCTTATGTCGAAAAACATATTGGAATTTCTGGTGAACGATTAGGCTTACCCCATCTTCCAGACAGTGAGTTCCTCAGACCTATGGAGTTAAAATGCCCAGAAGAACATTTGCGAAGCTCTTTAAAAGACAGCTATGACAATCGTGTGCTTACAATTGGCAGACTGGCCCATATCACTGAAGGAAGTAAACCAGGAGCAGGAAGGATTATATGCCAATACAGAAATCGTTGCCGAAGGGGTTGCCCGTTTGGTGCTTATTTCAGTAGTCAGTCTTCAACCCTTCCCATGGCTGAGGCAACGGGCAATATGACCCTTCGACCAAACTCCATAGCCTATGAAATTATTTACGACCCCAAAACGCGAAAGGCTTCAGGGGTAAATGTTATAGATCGCAAAACAAAGAAGACCTATACCTTCAATGCAAAGCTTATTTTTTTGTGCGCTTCATCAGTTGCATCAACTTCAATTCTCATGCAATCAAAGTCAAGACATTTCCCTAATGGTATGGGTAACGGCTCTGGAGAACTAGGCCACAATTTGATGGATCATCACTTTCAAGTTGGTGCTAAAGCAGAGCTTAAGGGTTATGAAGACAAATACTTTACTGGAAATCGTCCCGGAGGCTTTTATATACCAAGATTTAGAAACTTAGGCGGTAAGACAAATCGAAAAGATTTTATTAGAGGGTATGGATACCAAGGCGATAGTAACCGAGACGCATGGCCTGAACCGGTAAAAGAAATGGGCTACGGACCAAGTTTTAAGCGCTCTTTACTAGAGCCAGGAAGCTGGACTATGGAGCTGAATGCATTTGGCGAAGTATTGCCTTATCACGAAAACAAAATGTATTTAGATTATGAAAAACTAGATGAATGGGGGCTTCCTACAGTAACTTTTGATGCCGAAATCAAAGAGAATGAACTCGCTATGCGCAAGGATATGAAAGCACAAGCTATTGAAATGTTAGCAGGCGCAGGATTCTCAAATGTAACGGGATGGGAAGACAAGTATGCGATGGGTTTAGGAATTCATGAGATGGGTACCGCTCGAATGGGTAGAGATCCAAAAACCTCAGTACTCAATCACCACAACCAACTTCATGAAGTTCCCAATGTATTTGTGACAGACGGTGCTTGCATGACATCTGCCGCCAATCAGAACCCATCACTAACGTATATGGCGTTAACCGCAAGGGCAGTTCATTATGCCGTTGAACAGCTTAACAAACGAAATATTTAATCATCATGAATAGAAGAAATGCAATTAAGAATATTGGAATTTCCTTAGGCGCCCTTGCCATTACACCAAGTATTATTGGAATAATGAATGGCTGCACTACAACAGCAGGTGATAGCTTTACACCTAAGTTTTTCTCAAAAAGTCATTTAATAACTGTTGGAGAAATCTTAGAGGCAATTTTGCCTCATACTGAAGATGGAATTCCAGGTGCCACGCAGCTTAAACTGGTCGAGTTCATAGATAGGTTTTTATATGGTGTGGTAGCGGATGACGAACTTGCGAAAATAAAATTAAGTATTAAAGCCTTGAAGACGTATGCTCAAGTGGAACATTCTTTGGAAAACGCAAAAAGCAAATCTTCATCTATCAACTGGAAAAACCATTTAGACAAATATCTAGTGCCGTCGCCCAAAGCAGAAAAGCGATGGAGAGAAGCGCTTGACTTTTCCACAGACCATTTTATTGCCCTGTCAAAACGCACACCTACAGATGCATTAAATTATTATGCCTTGCAAACGATTCGAAATCTAGCTGTCTTTGCTTTTAGAACCAATCGGATTATTGGTGAAGATTTTTTATACTATGCCCCAATTCCTGGACAACAAGAGGGATGCGTTTCCTTAGAGGATGCCACAGGCGGTAAAATGCACGCTCCCCTAGAGGATTGATTTTTAGTTTTAAGAAGATTCACGAATAATCAAATCAGTTTTTATACGAATAACTTGCTTAGCATCAGACTCTTTGTTGCTCATGTTGCGTTTTAATAATGCATAGGCAGCTTTAGCCATCAAATAAGGGTTTTGATCAATGGTAGTAAGCTTGGGTGAAACCAAACTTGATAGCTGCCAGTTGCTAAACCCCACGACTGACACTTGCGCTGGAACTTTAACAGCATTTTCTTTTAATGCCTCTAAAGCACCAACTGCTGTGATATCGGTTACTGCAAAAACAGCATCAATATCGGGACGCTTTTTAAATAATTTTAAAAATGCTTGCTTGGCTCCCTCAAGACTATTCGGTTGGATTTGAATAACAAGTGCTTCGTCGTAAATTAACTTGGCTTCTTCAATTGCACTTTTATAGCCTAAAAATCGGTCAACAAAGTTTTGTGATAGTAGGGGGCCCCTAAGATGGGCAATTGTTTTTTTCCCTCTGTCAATAAGGTGCTGAACTGCTTTGTAGGCTGCCTCCTTATCTCTTGTAGTCACTTTGTCAAGGGGACTTAGTTTAGATATCCTATCAAACTCAACAATGGGGATTCCCATCTTATGGGTTTCGATCAGATGAGTGGGGTTTCGGGTTTCATTAGAAAGACTTATCAATATACCGTCTACATTTTGCTTAATTAAATCTTTAAGGGCCATAATTTCCTTTTTCAAATTTTCAAAAGTAGGTTTAATGACAACATTGATATTGTCCTTTTCAGCAAATCCAATTACTTGCTCGGCCAATATGGAAAAATAGAAATGGTTTATTTGGGGCAGTACTAGGCCAATTAAACTACTCGACTTTTTTCGAAAATTAATCGCTTGTTGATTGGGTATAAAATTCAGCTTTTCAACAAGGGCTAAAACACGCGCTTTTGTTTGTTTGTTTACGTCTGAATAGCCATTAAGTGCTTTGGAAACGGTTGCGACAGAAACGCCTAAGCGTTTAGCAATGTCTTTGATAGTAGGTTTTGTAGTGGACATAACATTTTGATAAGAATTTGGATTTACAATTTAAATAAAATTCATGAAATCTAAAACGATTTCGACCTTAAATAGTTGCGATTTCACTTATCTGCTGATATAATACCTTGTATTTTTCTTAAAATTGTGACGTAATCATTTAATCTAATTAAAGCTGATTTTTTCAGTTAAGATTTTACGATTCACCCTAACTAATCTTATACTAATTAACTTAACTATATGAAAAATCATAAGACAATTCTTAGTTTAGTACTGGCACTCTTTATTGTTGGCTTATCATTTGCCCAGCAAGGTACCGTGTCAGGAACGGTTACCGATGCCGATGGGGCTCCACTTCCTGGAGCAACACTGCTTATTAAAGGTACCACTACAGGAGTTACCACGGATTTTGATGGTAATTTTACGATTGAGGCTGATGCTAGCGCTGTGTTGGTAGCCTCTTATGTGGGCTTTGCTTCACAAGAAATAACGGTTGGAAATCAAACAAACATTTCGTTTGCGCTTCAACCTAGCAATGAACTTGATGA
>ERZ887830.1449-NODE-1449-length-13212-cov-41.968686_pt1 | contig 13212 bp, 6 predicted proteins | sample MGYA00521101_ERZ887830 | MGnify/ENA primary metagenome ERZ887830 (study PRJEB32303, sample SAMEA104408592) | aquatic metagenome | biome: Marine water; feature: Pelagic; material: water | place: Baltic Sea | collected 2014-06-05T16:38:00 | depth 1,762 m ...
ATTTTGCAAAATTACCGCAACTCTGAATCCTAACCCTACCCCTAATTTTACTAGGAGGCGCGTAAAAAATCTAAAAAAAACTAATGTGTGGAATAGGTTGATTCGTAAATTAATACTACAATTCTATTGAAAGAGATCAATGTATAGGAAAATTATACACAGCATTACTAAAATATCTACGTACTTGGTGTGATAATATTGGATATATATTTGCATTACAATCTTTATTACTCCTCTTTTTTTATACGTAGGGTAATATTTTTGACATGAATATATAAAAACTCAAATTTGTTGAAACAATATAGGAGTATATAATGTTGACATAGAATGATGTTTGGAATATTATATTGTAAGCATTTTCGTAACAAAAAAACAGAATCAGTTCATTATTACTGTAATTTTATTGATATCTATACATTTACATAAATTCAACCTAATCATTTCTTGCGCATTATGTAAATCGTGAGTTGAATTTTGACTATTTTTCAATAATTGTTGTTTACTATTTAATTGGTATATTTTATAAGATTCATATACGCTGTTCACAATAAAAAGTTGGATGTAAATTCCTTATATTTCTCTATAATGTAATTGTTTTTTAAAATCGTATTGTCACTTAATGTTTTAGTAAATGGTTTATACGATGGTTCATATAGCTTCTTTTTGATTTTGATTTCTGTATGGGTGTTTTTTATGTCATTATATTTAGTATGGAAATATTACTTCTTCCGTGATTTTTTGTTGCTATCAGGACTTATAAGAAGGTGAGAGAGAATCCTATTTTCATTTGTTTTGTCTTTTGCAGACTTTGTAGATTGTTTCAAAAGCTTCTTCTTCTTCTTCTTCTTAACTAAGTATGATTTAAAGACGGGAATAGGAACAACACCATCACTATCATCATTTTTCTTAGGAAACATCTGTTCTGGAATAGAGGAAGTATTGATACTATCTAAAGACTACAATGTGTTGGTATACAAAATGGACCATATAGAATGCATTGGAAACTTATAGTACTTACATCATAGCTCTTGGGCAGAGTGTTTGATTTAGCACTGTTTGATTTATCCTTTGGAGACAAATTTTGAGTCAAAAGAGAAATATCTTCAATATCAAATTCTTTCTCTAAATCATTATCAATCCTACTTTCGTTTGATTCTGATGCTGATGCTGATGCTGATGCTGATGCTGATGAAGATAGATCATCTAGGACGTTGCATTTTCTTTTCCTAGAATTTGGATCTTTTGATGCTGCAAGGTCTGACATGACTTTGACACATTTGTCTACTCTTTCTTCAATGTCATCAAGAGTATTGCGAAGGACTCTGTTCATGGATGACAATTGTCTATCCATCAGCCTTAGCTTGTTAGTGATACTAAAAGTGAAGTTGTTTAGTGTGTCTCGTACATCAGTTTCATTGCAATCATGTCTCGAGAGCTGTTCTGATACATCCATAAGAATCAACTTGAGTTGATTGAAATCCTTCCGAGAGATGTTGTTATCCATGCTTCTTTTTTATTTATGGATACAACAAATTGTGGAACATAGAATTGGCTTATATAAGTATGCAAAATCTTTATGTGATTATTAGTATTACCAATATCCGAATAATTGTAGTAGAATAAACAAACAAAGTATGTCATTATAAGGGAAATATACTTAGATAATTATGAATTCTGATAAGAATGGTATCTTTACCTGGGAAAATTGACTTAAGTAAAATTGGTTTGTATCTTTGCAATCTGATTATAAGTTCGCATAGTGTCATGTAATTAAGCTCTTCTCAAATATCAATTTATATATCAATCATACTAAGTCTAGAATTGGAAATATTGATCATAAATCAACAAGATCAAAATGTCCAACAACATATTGCCGAAAGGTTTTGCACTGTCAATACAGAAAAGGTCAAGTGATGATGCCAGTGCATTAAGTGAAAAATCTACAAGCACAGAGCAATCTAGTAAGAGATCAAGATCAGAATTTCCTGTTCTTGAAGGAAAACCAAAAGCTGCGTCAAGTAGCAACAGTCTGAATTCTTCTGTAAGTCCTAGTGGTGGGTCAAGTAGTTCTTCCAAGTCCACTGTAACAGAATCGTCACCAAGGAAGGAAAGAAGTGTCATTAGCATTGATGAGCTAATGGGTGACAATCCAAGGCTTAGAAATACTGTAATGTTCCTGATACTCCTCAGGGTGGTAGCTCCCAACATGAACTCAGATATGAATCCGTACACAGTAAAGAACTTCAAGAAAAAAAACTTCACAAGTACAAAAAACAATTACTCAAGATTGTTTTTGTGTTTGGATAAGAATAGTCCTAGTGGTCAGACTGTTTACATTGGGGAAGGACGAGGAATTGGTGTAAACCTATGGTCCAAGGTTGCAAGTGTTCGAGACAATGGAACTATAGGAATTGGCACAATGTTGGTGCTCTATTCACCAAGACCTATTACAAAGCTGCTTGCAAATGAGACTCCAATTATAGAAACAAACTCGTCTCTTCAGGTTGACACAAAACGTAGGCTACTAGAGCAAATTGTGATAGACTTCAGTGTTCCTGAGCAAACTACAAGAGGGTTTATTTTGAATAATGCTAAGCTAGAAATCAAGATGATAGAAGTTGTGAAAACAAACTGTTCTGGATACTTCTGTGATAAGCAGAGGTCCATCGAAATTCTCAAGACAGACAAGAAATGTGGTTGCTACACTATGAGAGGTATGGGATCTAACCTGGCAATAGTGCATGTAGTTAAAATTGTACATGAAGCATTGTACGAGGATCTCCAGGTTGATGACTTCAGCAGCATGAAGTTCAGTTTGCTGTATTTGTCTGAGTATTTCCCCAAGAGCACTAGGCGCATTTCATATGATGTTACAAACAATGAAGAAGAATTATATGATGCAATTGATCAGATTGTGGCATTCTACAATGAACATGGTGGATTCACAGTTGCCGGTTGGTACAAAAGAGGAGAGATTGATGACTTTGTAACAGATAAAACTGAGAAAGTCTCTAACTCTGATGTTGCTTATCATGTGACATCAGTTTATCCCTCAAGGTATTTAAATGCTCATGCCGAGGAGACAAAAGATATGAAATTTAATGTATTGAACATTGAATAGTTTTGATATGTGGATACATTGTAATTCACTTTATAGTATCAGAGTATGGAAAAAAGTAGTAGCTGAAATTTTCATTAAATAATTCTTATAACAATATGGCAATATACGTAAACTTCCTTTTCTGCATTTAAGACACCTTTTGTGGATATTTCAATTTCATTAGTGTTCCCTATTACAATATAATACCATATTTAGTACACTGCGCATACAGTCTGAAGACTCTATGCACAGTGTGTTAAGACTTTATGTATTTTTGAACAGTAATATCAACTTCAACTCATATCTAGATATTTCAGATACTACTGATTCTGCGCACATTGCTAATGTGATAGGATTTTTCTTTCCTTCCGAAACTAAATAATTCCTTTTTTCCTGCCATTTGTGTTCAAAATATCTCATTAGTGACTTATCACTATTAAAACCACATACATAAGCAATTAAAAACCAAGGTCTATATTTTATGTCATCTGTAAATGTCGATCCATATCCACTATTGTGCTGTTGCAGTCTTTTACCCAACATTTTTGTTTCGCCAATATAATTTTTTGAGTGATCTTTTGTACTGATTATCATGTAACAAAAACCTGTATTACATGTTGGTAAAGTAATATCCTTTATACGGAATGGGAATGATGTATAATCAAAAAAATTAGGAGCTGTGTAACCACCAGTATTTCTTGATATAATACTTAAAACTGAATCCATATATTCCTCCCATTGGGTATTCAATTGTATTAGAAGAGTCAGAGCCTTTATTGTTTTCATCTTATTACCAACAAATATAATGTCTTTGGCATATCTTGTCCTGCTCAACAACACTACTACCTGTGCCTTATCCCATAGTTTAAAATTAATATCTGTCGAAGATATTTCTGTTGCAATCTTGCACAATGTGTCCCCCATACTTGCATGAACAGTTGATGTTACATGTGGTTTCAATCCATATTGTTTCCTTTGTGCCTTTACATTCCCTTGCACAGAATATGTGTTTTCTGGGGCTGCTCCAACTAATATTCTTTTCCAACCTTTTTCTAGGTATTCCTCTTCTTTAAGAGTACTGTCATATAAAGCGTGTTTATAACCAGGAGGTGACACAAGAATTGCTATCTTCTTAAAAGCTAGAACATCACTGAGCGAAGGAACATCCATCAACAAACCAATTTGAGACTGACTAAATACCCCTTCACAATTGTATGTGAACAAGAATTGAGCTCCTTTAAAAAATACGATTTCTTGATGAGTCTTTGACTGATGATCAAGGGATGCTTTTGTCACTTCTGTAGCTGGTTGCCACTCCTCATGGGAGTTATGTGTTAGCTGAACATCTACACTTTTTGATATAACATACTCATTTGCAGACAAATGACTCTTCACTTGTTCAATATATTCTTGACTTGCCAATTTTGCTGGTTTCTTCTTACCATATATTCTATGTACATCTGGTGTGATCAAAGGTGATTGCCAAGTTGGTACAAAAGTACAATAATTACCAAGTAATAGTTTGAACCTACGTAACAGATTATCATTTTCTCTATATTTCCTAAAAGACATCCTACATATGTCTTGAATCTCACTAAGATTCTTATCATCATGTGCTCTTACTGACTCCTTTAACATGTAAGCATCAAAACAAGTCAACATGTGAGGTGACGTCAAAATAGGTCTACCTTTAATAGGTGCCAACTGTTTATGATCTATTGTGCAGATTATTAATATACCACCAAAAAAGATGTCATTCATTTTAAGCCTTCGTAATATTACATCCAAAGTAGCAATTAATTCTGATGAAACTTGTCCTATCTCATCTATGAAAATTATATCCAGAACTTGCAAAAAATAATATTTATTGTATTTGCTTGTCAAAGATATTAATGCTATTTCAGCTAAACGTGATAAACTGAACTTGTTATTACCAGGTAAACAAAACATCTTGTGTATATGTACACCTCCTAACTGAATAGCTCGTTTGGACATTACAGATGTAACACCACAATTCAGACCTTTGCACATTGCATATAGTAACAGACATATTTCTAAAAATGTCTTACCACTTCCTGGTGAACCTGTTATCATAAAGCTTTTCAAGAATAAATTTCGAGTAAAACCTTCACAATATGCATTTATGGCCTGTACTCCAAGTATCAATGCCTCTTTCTGCTCTTTGTATGACAGTAATGATTGAAATGGGGTTCTTTGCATACATTGTATTATGTCCCATATTACTGGAAATTCCATTGTAGCATCACAAACTAAATCCTTATCGGGTAGTGTTAAAAAATCAGTGACATGAATCAATTCTTGATAAACTGCATTTAACATTGAAAGCTTTATTTCTTTCATATACGAAGCAGCTTGACATGTTTGTGCATCTTCCAATCTTGACTGTAAGACTGGTGGCATGTCACTTAATGGTATTTCATCATGAACAATCACAGCATCAAGTAAATCACCAGCAATGACTATCCATGAAGATATTACCTTAGATCCATTAGGGAAAAAGACTAATTGTTCTTTAATGAACTTAACTTGTAACATGTTAGAATAATGTTGTAGATCTTTTGTCTCATTAGAAGGTCCAATCAATTTAGCGTATCTAAGTGAATCTCTTAAAGATGGTTTTAAGAGTAAATCTAATTCTGTTTCAAAATGACCCAAGGACAGAAGCAAATGTAGTATGAACCGTGGGCCCAGAGTAGGCCTTACATAGGAAAACACTGGTATAATCAAGTGTTTGCATCCATCATCAAACAAAAGTGACTTTTCTGCAAAATCCAACTCTTTCAGTTCTCTTTCATTTAGCTCGTTTCTTTCTGTTTTACTCAATAAATATATCTTTTTTAACCAATCGTACATTTCAAGAAAAGATTCAGTACATTCACTCTCCATGTTGTTAAATTTATCATCTAAATTTTGAATTAATTCTGGTAGAGCATTCGTCCTTATGAACACCTGCTTCTGCAAACTATCAATCCAGCATGACTCTTTCAAATTCTTGCTCACTATTTTTTCAATGATGACTTCTGGACGAAGCTTTGGATTAATGTAAAACCATCTGTAATACATACCAACTTGTGTTACTATTTCTCGTAATTCAGGTGGTCTAAGAGAGAATTTTGTTATTTTATCAATTGATACATTGGTAGATGTAGCACCTTCTAATGTAATAAGCTCTGAATTGGTTAACTGCCTCCATATATCTAAATCCTTGTCTTTCCTAATATTGTTACAAACAAATGAAGTGTCTACACCATCACCATTATCATCTACGATAATATTATCTTTAGTTGTTGATCTTGATATATTCGAATTACTTTCTTTCCCTGCTCTATGTTCTAGTGGTAATGTAGAAATTATTTCAAAATGCATGTCAGTTCTGACTTGATGAAATCCTAACATAGTTTGAATTTGTTCCATTAAACTTATTAATCTGCCTTTTGGGTGAAACTTATCTCTTTTCTTACTTAACACTCGATTTTCATTAATTGATGTACTTGTTACTTTAGTATTTTTTAAAAACGTGGCATTTGATATTAAAGTTCCTTCATGATGTGGATGACTACGGACCAACACTTGATTTTGTTCATCAATTTTTCCAACATATTTGCAAACATACCTATTCAAACCATTTGTGTGAGTCAAACTTTGCACATTTTGCATTGATTTCAAAATGCTAAATGTATACCCTTCAACAGGTGAAATGTTATAGGTATCATTTGGATTGGTTGGTGGAATGTGTCTTTTAGGGTGAAAATAATTATGATTACTTTTAAAATCAGAAGGTACTCCAAACTCATTTCTTGTGATAGGTTCTGCAAGTCCAATTTTAACCAACCGATCAATGCATTCTTTGCTTTGTTTGCTTTCTATAGAAATAAAGGAATCCATAGTATTGTCTGGACTAATCTTATTATTGTTTAATTTACGACACTGGAAATTTTCAGGACCATTTCCCTCTCCTATTCTTCTTAAACATCCTGGACCACAAGTATGACTAAGTACTTTCTTTGCTAAATCTTCAATTTCATGTATATCATCCCATGAATCAATCACTCCTTCTGCAATCAATTGTTTTACTTCATCATATGTGCGTATAGAACAAACACTTGCCCTTATGAGATTATCCAACCTGTTCTTTTGTTCCAAGTTGATTTTGTCCATACAAACAGATAAAATAAGATGAATGTGTGGCAAGTTTCCTTTCTCTTTCTGATACTCATCTCTTGCAAATATTGCATTTACTGGTGCATATGGAGATTTAGGACTATAATAAATGTAGTCAATTAATATTTTCCTAGTTTCCATCCAATTTCGAAGAAGAATAGGTGCAGCTGCTTGCTGTAAACCTTTCTTGTACTTATCTCTTTCCACCTTACTAAATTCAGTAAAACCAATAACATGCTTACACCATTCCTCACTGTCAATCCATCTTTTGATATTCTTAACACCAAAGTGTTCCAGTTGGTTGACAGTGAATGTCAAGAAAAAATGCATCGGTAGAAACTTTTGGGAAGCACACAAATTTTTGACCATCTGTTTGCTGTCAATGGAATCATGTAATCTTGTTTCTCCACTGTCTTTTACTCGTATACCAACATCACTATCTGAACATGTTAAACCTCTGGCAATAATTAACCTTGAATCAACTGTGTTAAGCAGTAAATTACTGAGTATATCATATTGAAATGATATATATGTCGGATTTGTACTACATGTGCTAAATAAAGATGTAAGTCTTGTTCTAACATGATTGCTCATGGAAGCAAATCCTTCTGTAGAAGCACTACGAACAAGTAGACTGGCAGGAATTGCACCTGGATAACTTCCATATTGTGAACACAATGACCAAAATATCGATGGAAACAACATTGCCTCAGGATACAATAGTGGAACACACTCATTATCAACAGTTGATGCTATTCTCTGTAAAAAATGCTTCTGTGTCCTATAACCATGGAGATGTGATTCTTTGCGACTCAGTAAGGAACCACATTGATTCAAAATGACATGACCATCAACATTTTGAAATGAATTAAATTTGTCTTCAACATTAAAAGCTATATCACCAGAATTAGTGCTTGGCATTACACAATTATTATCCTTTTCATCTTCATCTTCAAGCACATCTTCGTACTCATCAATGTAATGTACTAACATATTGTCTAAAGATATCTTTTCTTCCTCATCAAGTACAAATAAATCATCATCTGATTCGTCATTCTCCACAAAAGAACTTTCATCATATGACAAATTACTACCATTGCTTGATCCATCACTGGACACTGTCAATACTTCGTCTGATTCTGTTGATTCTGTTATGTTCTCCTCATCTGTGGTACCAATACAATATGTACCTTCTTTGCCAAACCTGGAAAAACAACTATTGCAGATACATAGGATACAATGAGCTTGCGGACATCCATAAACTACTTTCTTCCCACATGGTATAGAAGTGCCTTTCCTCATTTGCTTACAAGTCATTTTGGTTGTAGGGGGTAAGATTATGAGAGGTACAAAATGATCCTTACAGAGTACTTTTGTCTGACCACCAATATATTGCAACATATTATTCCTAACTGATTCGACTTCAATACATTGCTTCTTAACATATAATAAAAGCACAATATCTTCCAAACAATATTCTCCTGGTAAGGTATTAGTTTGCAATGGTAATCTTTCATAACGGCTAACTTTCCACCAACTCATTATACCATTTCCATGTCTCATATAACAATCAACATTCCAATTATTTGCACTTCCGTTTACAATATGATCATTATGAACTATAAACCTTAGTTCATAATTTTCTGGGACAAAACTGTGTAATATTTCTTCAATATACACTTGTTCATTTTCATATATCCCATCATTGCCTACTTTTGTCAGTATAATTATTTGATCCGAATCATTAACATTGACATCCAAGTCAAAATAATCAAAAACCTTAACACCTTTCACTTCGCTTAACATGTCCATGACACAGGATAGAGAGTCCATCTGTACCCCCAATTGCACCAACTTTGCATTTAATTTTGTTAATGATTTAACATGTGTTGATTGGAAAGGATTCTTAAAGCTTTTCACTAAAATGTCACTAAATACACTTTTGCTTAAAAACGTCAACAACCATCCATCCCAGTTCTTTATATATTTGTCTTTTCTTTCTATCAATTTCCATAATTCAGGTATGCTGGCTACAATTCGACACAATATCCAAAGATATTTAGTTTCAAACTGATATGATTGAAATGGTTTAAGTATTGGAAACTGTGCCCCATAACTACCACTATCTACTTTCTGGCAAACAACTATTTGTTGAACCCAATTCCTTTTACTGTACACAAAATTATCCCTGTCTAAATATACCTTGATTAGATCCTCTGTATTTATTTTCTTCTGTAAATACTCAGCATCTTCAATCTGTACAAATGTTGAACCATGCAAAACAGATTTGATATCAATTCCTTTCATCTTCTCGATAGCATTTTCCTTCATTTCATCACTTTTTCCTAATGGCAAAACTTTATTACCTTCAAGTCTATACAGTAAAGCTGCTATATCACTTCTATTACAAATTGTCAAAGCTTCACTATTGTCCAATAAAGGATCGATAAAGCTAAAATTGCCTATACTGTGTATTGTACATGTATCAATTCCCAAGAAACTTCCTCTTTGTTCATGCATCTGGTATGTGTTGCTATACTTTGATGCCTTCATTGGTTTTATACATCTTGGTTTTATAATCGCATGACACAATTGATCACCTATACTTGATGGTATATTATGTCTAAACGGATTCCTTGGTACATGAACATATTTCTTCCTGGTACCTCGTGTGTGCAACCTACATGTCAAAAACACAGCACCATATTTCTCATCAATTATACAACTTGGCATAGCTACCCATTCTGGGTTTAATAATATTCTGTCATAATCTGATACATCATCTCGAAGGTAATCATCTCTGCAAGAAAACACCTTCTCACACTCTTCTACTTCATTCACCAATGTAAAATATACTTTGTTGTGAAATCTCTGTAGCATTATATCAATATCTAAATATCCGACTTTGTGCATGTACTCTGAACATCCCCATGGGCATAAAACATCTGGAAATAAGTATTCATCACATCCTTTTGCAATAGTTGAGAGTAATTCATGTTTAATACTTTTCTTAAATATTTTCCTTTTTGATGTCACATCTCTAACGAATGATGTTATCAAAGGAACATTTGATTCATGATTTTCCCACCATATAAACCATGTTGATGGTATAAGTCTAAACAATCGTAAACCATACATCCTATGTAAACTCTCATTAGACATAAACCACCACAAAAAAGATGGCCACATGTTAACGTATTTGGCACCATCAGCTTTTGTAAGATAATTATAGCATTGGGAACATAAAACTACTATTTCTAATGAAGTTCTTGATGATGCTGTAAACCGTAGTTTACTTCTTTGTTTAATTTCCTTTCTTTTCACTTTTTTGAAGGATATCTGTAAGTGTGCCAAGTTTGGCATATTAAACCTAACCACATTATGCCTTTTGCAGTTTGCACATTTATCTCCTAACACCAAATTATTACTATTATCACTATTCTCCATTGTATTATCACTACTACCACAATCTAGATCAATATTCCCTTGTACTGGGACAGGATCATTATCATCACATACGGAACAAAGTACAACATCATTGACATTAATATCATCTTTTTTCACAAAATTATAACCTATAATGTGACATATATGTGACTGCAAAATAAAACAATTTGTGAGATTAAACCAATAATTTATACTTAATTCAATTTTTTATAGCAACCAAAAATTTTGTTTGGACAAGCAAACCGATTCCTAGTTATTAAATCATCATAAGGTTTCCTCCCATATTCTCGAAAAAACTTTAACACTGTATGTTTTACTGCTAGTGTTATAGAACATCTATTTCCTTTCCAAGCCTGAGTACCATGATATATTTTACCGTAATTTCCTAACTGACATCTACCATTTACAAACCTCACTGTAGACACAATTCTATCCCCTTCCTTAGATTCAAAATATATTGTACCTCCATCATCACTATCTTCACCAATGTGTAAAACAAAATCTAATAAATCATCTTGATCAATGTGTTTACCAATTCCAGTTGATGATGATTGCATATTTCCATTTACTGACATGTATGTAAAAAAGGTATCATATATACGACAGCTTCTGGGCACAAGTTTAGACACTTCCATCACTTCATGTAATACTTTCTTAGCATATGAATCATAATAAGACCTTTGTGTCAAATATGATAAACACCATTTCTCTATAAATTGGATTAAATTTCTCAACTTATAACACAGATTAAAGTCTTTGTGATACTGTGTGAATGGTCTATAATTTACATACGGTCTCGGTATAAACACTGTTTTCCCATTCATACACATCAGCCTAGGAGTTGTAGAGGCACTCATAGTACAACCAAATGAAGACATAATAATTTGTCTTTTACCAGGCCTTGTACTTGTTCCAATTCTATGAAGAAAACTGATATAACTTTCACGCAAGCTTGCAGTACCAAAAACAACTTCAAACACTGTAAACTCTTTGATCGATGATACACCAATACATAACTGCTCATTTTCAATACTAAAAATAAAACAAAACATATTAGAAAAAACATAAAATATGAAATGTAACCAAAATCTTAAATATTATTACTTTAGTTGTTCTTTAGCCTGTAGAAAATTAAAAATAAGTACATACCTTAGCAATGACAAAAAAATACATTCTGAAATAATTACATATTCATCTTTCTTTATACATACCATATCTGTGTAAACATGCGCGTGATGACAAACTGGTTTGAAAAGCTCAAATAAATAACAGTGCAAACCATGATGAATGGCACACTTATGATTCCTCAAATGAGACATAAAAGCAGTTATACTTCCAAAAAATATTGGTGCGCATTCATCATCTTCTTGTAAATGTCCTCTAACTTCCTTGAAATAACTTCTTCTGCAAGGGCACGCTATTTTGAATTGTCTTTGCAACATAGCATCTCTCTTAGTTCTCATTTCAAATGCTGTAAGCTGAAACGCAAAGTCAAAAAACAAATTTTGCTTAATTATAGCTTCCACAACATCTTTGACATCCCTACATCTTTGTCTGAATTTTTCTGCTGCTTTATATCTAGCATATGCTTTACCAGATAAATCTTGAGAATTATCACTCATTGCATCCACATAATCATCATCTGAGTCTGAGTCTGAGTCTGATTCCTCCTCATCATATCTTGAACACTCAAATTCTGAAAGCTCTTTAAAACGTGATTCTAAAAACTTTAATGTTGTTTCCAAACTTCCATTGAAATCCAATACTTTCACATTCGCATGATAAGCCTCAGCATAATCTCTTAAATTAGAACTATTGCTACTTTGATATTCCAATAACTTTGATGTATCTTCACCGTTCAATGCATCAACCCATCCATCAACATCCAAACTTTTTTGCATTCCACGAATATCTTCCTTCTCCTCATCATAGGACATTATATACCTTATCACATCCTCTGGTAAAAACATTCCTGGAGTTACTTTCTGTTGCTCATAAATTTTTAAATGTGCTCTCTTTTTATCATTTTCTTCTTTTCTTTTCATATATTCAGGAGGTACTCTTTTCTTTATTACAGTAGATGACCTAGCCTTTTTCTCCACCTTTTCGTTATCTGCAGACTTAGTCCCTTCATTACGTGTTGTATCAGATACAACGGTAGCTGCTCTTTTCTTAGATTGCACACTTTTGGGAGAATCGTTTCTAATACTGATCGAACTTGGAACGGAAGGGTAAGACTTTCTCTGTTTTTCTTCACGTATAACATTCCCGTACAACTCATACATGTACTCTCTTAATGCCCGATGATACACACAATGTTTAGCATAATCTTCTAAATGAGCAATGAAGCCTTGCTTGGAGTAGGCAAAGACCTTCTCACCAACCTTACGACAGTAAGCTCTCCCTATACAAAATACATGGCGATTCCTTTCTTCCATTGGCAGATTCTTAACATTCTCATTCGCTTTTTCATATTCATCAAA
>ERZ887830.1461-NODE-1461-length-13174-cov-4.668953_pt1 | contig 13174 bp, 12 predicted proteins | sample MGYA00521101_ERZ887830 | MGnify/ENA primary metagenome ERZ887830 (study PRJEB32303, sample SAMEA104408592) | aquatic metagenome | biome: Marine water; feature: Pelagic; material: water | place: Baltic Sea | collected 2014-06-05T16:38:00 | depth 1,762 m ...
TAAATCACTTTAATTTTTTTAAACTTAAACTATTCAATATAAGTAAAATTGATGTTAAAATTAAGCATAAAGAAAACCCACCATACTCAAATGATAAACCAGATAATAATGTTCCAATAAGTCTTCCAAAGGCATTAGACATATAGTAAAATCCTACATCTAACGTTACTCTGTTTTTATCTGTAAATTTTAGAATTAAAAATGAGTGAATAGAAGAGTTAATTGCAAAAACAAAACCGAATACAAAAAGTAAAACAATAGTAATTATAAGCTTTGATTCATTAAAATTTATATTTAAGATAATTAAAATTAATGGAATTATTATCAATATATTTGCCCAAACTTTTGCTTGAGAATATAAAGCTTTAGTTTCCGATAAAATCTTAGGTGTAATGCTCTGTATAAAGCCATAAAATATGGTCCATATTGCCATAAATGAACCAATGATAAAAAAAGCTATATGATTATTATCTTGAATGCCGTTAGATAAAATGTTGTAGAAAAAGACTGGTAACCCAATAACTAACCAAACATCTCTTGCGCCAAATAAAAAAACTCTTCCTAAACTTAAGTAATTAACATTACTATTATTAGAAAATATCTCTATAAATTTAATTTTTTTATTAACTGTTAATAAATTATTAGGAAGTAAAAAAAATGTCAGTATAAGAATAATAGTTAAAATGACAGACATTATAATTAATGAAAAATGAAAATTAAAAAAAGTTAATAAAAGAGCTCCTAGTAAGAACCCTAAACCCTTTACCGCATTTTTAGATCCTGTTAATAAAGCAACCCATTTAAATAACTTTTGGTTTTCTTGTGGAGCTAATAATTTAACTGAGCTTTTGGCACTCATTTTTGTTAAATCTTTAGCAATCCCAGATATACCTTGTATAAACATGACCACAATTACAGTAGTTGAAACACTCCAGCTTTTATCAATTTGAGTTAAAGTAATTAATGATATAATTTGTAAAATTAAACCAAAGTAGAGAGTGATATTTAAACCAATTTTTTTGGCAATCCATCCTGCTGTTAAATTAGTTATCATTCCAAAAAATTCATATAGCAGAAACAGATAAGCTAATTGTAAAGGTGAAAAACCTATTGAATGAAAGTTTAATAAAACAATCATTCTTAGAGCTCCGTCAGAGAGCATAAAAAACCAATAAGCAAAGGTTATAAAAATAAAAGTATATGTTTTATTATTCAGCTTATCTATCATTTTATTCCATTGAATTGGAAATCATTTTAGCTATATCTACTAATCTATTTGCATAGCCCCATTCATTATCATACCATGCATAAACTTTAACTTGTGTGTCATTTATTACCATTGTGGACAAAGCATCAATTATAGAACTTCTTGGGTCGTTCAAATAATCAGATGATACTAATGGACGTTCTTCGTAACCTAAAATTCCTTTAAGAGGTCCTTGTGATGCTTTTTCAAAAAGATTATTAATTTCATGAATAGATGTATTAGAATTCATTTCAAAAACACAATCAGTTAATGATGAGTTTAGTATTGGAACTCTTATAGCGTGGCCATTCAACTTTCCTTTAAGTTCTGGATATATTAATGAAATAGCTTTTGCAGACCCTGTAGTTGTAGGGATTAAATTATTGATTGCAGATCGACCTCTTCTTAAATTTACATGAGGTATATCAACTAAGGTTTGGCTATTAGTTAAATTATGTATTGTACTTATTGATCCATGCTTTATACCAATATTTTCATGTAAAACTTTGATAATGGGAGCAATGCAATTAGTTGTACAACTTGCTGCCGTTATTATCCTGTGTTTTGAAGGATCATATGCAAATTGATTAACACCATATACTATATTAGCTATATTCGTTTCATCAATAGGAGCGGAAACTATTACTTTCTTAACTCCCGCATGAAAATATTTTTCTAGAACTTTTGAACTTTTATTTACTCCAGTACAATCTATTAAAATATCTATATCTTTGAGAATCAATGTTTCAATATTATTATGAAAGAATGTTTTAATTTTTTTTCCATTAATAAACAGATCATTATCTTTTGCTTCAAAGTCAGCTACCCATTTTCCATGAATACTATCAAACTCTAAGCTGTGTAATAGTGAATGTATATCGCCATTTAATTCATTCACATACTTTAAATTTAAATTGTTAGTTATAAGTAACTTTAAAATTAATTTACCTATTCTACCAACACCATTTATAGCAATATTTATCATTTAAATACCTTTACAAAGTTATCTACTTTCTTGTTACTATAGATAAATTATTATTTGTTGAAAATTTAATTATAAAGATTAAATTAAATTAACAATATTTCATTTTTATTAAATACTTTATTTAAATTGAGCTAATTATGGATCAAAAATTAATCCCTTCTTATATAAAAAATATAAGTGAAATGCTAGATGATGGCATGATTTTAACAGATAAACATGGATTAGTTTTGTTATCTAATATTAGTGCTCAAGAATATTTAGGTAAAGACCCAATAGATAATAATATTTTTGAATTATTAAAAATAAAAGAATTAAAAAACTTAAATCAATCTAATTTAGATGATGATTTAGAAAAAGAATTTTACTACCAAACTGATGATGAATTAAAACGCTCTTTGATCATAAAGATCAAGAAAATAGAAGAAAATTTATATGCCATATTACTACTTGATATGACACTTCAACGAAACCTTGAAAAAGTTAGAAGAGATTTTGTTGCAAATGTGAGTCATGAACTAAGATCACCCTTAACAAGTTTAGTTGGTTTTATTGAAACTTTACTGTCTGGTGACGTTCATGATGATGCTACTCGTTCAAAGTTTTTAAAAATTATGGATGAAGAAGCAAAACGAATGAATAGATTAATAGATGATATTTTATCATTGTCTAGAGTTGAGACAGAAGAACATATCTCTCCTACAACGCGTATATCTATAATTGAACCAATAGTTTCAGTAATAGCTGCTTTGGAAGAGAGAGGTTTAAACAAAAAAAACAAAGTTATTTTTAATGATAAAAGGTTTAATAAAGATAATTCTCCGTTAATTATTGGAAATTTTGATGAAATTAATCAAGTTTTTATGAATTTAATTGAAAATGCAATTAAGTATGGTTTTGAAGATACTGATGTTGATGTTCAATTACTTCAATTAAAAAATAATGAACTCAACGTTCAAATCATTAATAAAGGGGAGGGTATTCCTAAAAAATATATAGAAAGACTTACAGAAAGATTTTTTAGGGTTGATAAAGCTAGATCAAGTAAAATTGGTGGCACTGGATTGGGTTTAGCAATTGTTAAACATATTCTTATTCGTCACAGAGCCTCTTTAAGAATAAAAAGTGAAATAAATAAAAAAACAACTTTTTCTATTAAATTCCCTTTAGCCTAATCTTAATTAAGGTATTGTAATAAAACTGTAATATATATTGCATATTAATTTCATAAATATTTAAAAAATTATTAATGGATTTAAAATGGTTAATAACGATAAAAAAACAGATTATAGATATGTAAATGATTTAAGAAGATTTGCTTACACACAAGGTAAATTAATAGAACAAAAAAAGTTCCTTTATCTTTTAGGTGTTGCAGCTGTTTTTTTAGTTTTGGTAGCTGTCCTTGTTGAACAATATGTATCACTGGGAAGTGAGCAGACGTTTATTTTAGTTGCAGCCGCCATCATTGGTGGTTATATGGCCTTAAATATTGGTGCCAACGATGTTGCAAACAATATGGGGCCAGCTGTTGGAGGAAAAGTAATATCTGTTGGTACAGCTGTATTAATAGCTGCTGTATGTGAAACATCTGGAGCATTGTTAGCTGGGGGTGATGTTGTTAGTACTGTATCAAAAGGTATAATATCTCCAGGTAATGAAATTTCAGTTAATAGTTTTAGGTATTTAATGTTAAGCGCTTTATTAGCTGCAGCTTTATGGATTAATTTAGCAACGTTTTTTAACTCTCCTGTATCTACGACACACTCAATAGTGGGTGGTATTTTAGGAGCAGGCTTAACAGTGGCCGGTATAGCTATTGTGAATTGGAAAACTATGGCTGCAATAGCAGCTAGTTGGGTTATATCTCCAGTTTTTGGAGGTATAGTTGCGGCATTATTACTATATATAATTACAATTAAAATTTTAAATGTTAAAGATAAAAGGTTAGCAGCTGTAAAGTGGTTGCCAATTTTTATTTCATTAATGGCTGGGGCTTTTACTGCTTATATGGCTTTAAAAGGTTTTAAAAAAATATACAAAGTTAGTTCAAATGAGGTCTATATTTACACGTCTTTATCTATGACAATAGCATTCTTTATATCAAAGCCTTACATCAAGAATAAAGTTAAATTTTTAGAAAATAAAAAAGATGAAATATATAAACTTTTTCATCTACCTTTACTTTTTGGTGTTGGATTATTATGTTTTGCTCATGGGGCAAATGACGTAGCTAATGCAGTTGGCCCTTTAGCAGCTATTGTAAGTACATTAACAAGTTCAACTGGAGAGATTGCTAGTAAAGTTTCTATACCTATATGGGTAATGGCTATTGGTGCTGTAGGTATTGCATTAGGCCTGCTATTATTTGGTCCAAAATTAATACATACCGTTGGTCAAAAAATTACTCGTTTGAATGCGCCCAGAGCATACTGTGTTGCATTATCCTCGGCCATTACTGTTCTTATAGCTACTACACTAGGTTTGCCAGTTAGTTCAACTCATATTGCAATTGGTGCTATATTTGGAATTGGTTTCTTAAGAGAGTTCATAGAAAATCCAAAAAATATTAAAGATAAAAAAGTATCCAAAAATAAAAGAAAACTAGTTAGAAGACGTTTTTTATACTCAATTGCAGCTGCTTGGATTATAACAGTTCCTGCTTCAGCAGGTTTAGCAGGGTGTATTTATTATTTATTTAGTGTAACTGTATTCTAAAATTAATTTTCAAAAGTCTTTTTAATATGAATATTAATATCTTAATAGCAGATGATGAACCAAATCAATTAGAGTTAATGTCTTTTAATCTTGAAAATGCTGGTTTTACAATCTTAAAAGCTCATAATGGAGAGGAAGCTATTAAATTGGTAGAGGAGCATAATCCTGATTTAATAATTTTAGATTGGATGATGCCTAAGATGTCAGGAATTGAAGTCTGCAGAACTTTAAGATCAAGATCAGAAACCAAATTACTTCCCATAATAATTTTAAGTGCCCGAAGTGAAGAAGGAGATAAATCTTTAGGTTTAGATACAGGCGCTGATGATTATATTTCTAAACCATTTTCTCCTGTAGAATTAATATCTAGAGTAAAAGCACTTTTAAGACGATCTCGTCCTTCATTAATTAATAATACATTAGAATATAGTAATTTAAAATTATCATTGTCTGAAATGACTGTAATGAAAGATAATAAAATTGTTAAAATTGGACCAAAAGAATTTAGGTTATTAACTATTCTAATGGAAAGGCCTGGTCATGTATTTTCTAGAAATAAACTTTTAGATTTAGCTTGGGGACATGGAGTTTATGTAGAGGAAAGAACCGTTGATGTTCATATGAGTAGGTTGAGAAAAGCTTTGAAATCTCAAGATGATGACAATAACAGCACTATTAGAACTGTTCGTGACGGTGGTTATGGCTTATTTAAAAAGGGTTAATGAATTTTTGTTTAATACAATTATAGTGAATTTAGAATATAAAATTTACTAAATATACAAAATTAGGTTTTTAATTTAAGATAATGATTTATTTACATAAAATATTGCCTTTTTTTGTATCTCCTTTGGGAATTGTTCTATTTTTATTGTTTGTTTATATTTTTTATCGCAAAAATTTTTTGATTTAATGTCTTTTATAATTTTATTAGTTTCGACTAATACTTTTGTGGGTAATTATTTATTCAAAAAATTGGAATATCCTTATATACCTATTTCAATTGACAGTATTAATAAATCAGATGCCATTGTTATTTTAAGTGGAATGATACATCAGGTTGGTCATAAAAATAATTTTAAGTACGAGTGGAGTGATCCTGATAGATTTTTTGGTGGTTTAGAATTATTAAAAAAAAATAAAAGTGATTTATTAATATTTACTGCTGGTCAATTACCTTGGACAAACAATTGGAAACCTGAGGGTTTAATTTTAAAAGATAAGGCTATAGAGTTGGGTGTTGTAGAAAATAAAATATTAATTACAGAAAATGTTAAAAACACATATGAAGAAAGTTTGGAAGTGCTAAAGTTAATTCCAAAAGGATCATCTATTATTCTTGTCACTTCTGCTTTTCATATGGAAAGGTCAAAATATCTATTTGAAAAACAAGGATTTAAAGTCAACCCATTCCCTGTGGATTTTAAAATATCTAATAAAAAATTAATAATATTAGATATTATACCTTCATATGAAGCTTTAAAGAAAACTTCTATTTTTATAAGGGAAAATATAGGAAGATTATATTATAGAATAATATTTCAACTAACTTAGTAAGGTTTTGGTATCTGTTCAGTGTACCAGTTATAGATTTCTTTGCCTGTCATTATTTGAATACCATCATGGCTAAGAATATAGTCTAGTAATTGTTCAAAAAATAATATTCTATGAGGAACCCCTGTTAAGTAAGGATGCACACTTATTGCCATAATTTTAGTATTCTCATCTGTTTCTTGATAAAGGCGATCAAATTGTAGTTTTCCTCTTGTTAAAATTTCATCTGACTTGTGTACTTGAACTGAAGTCATAACAACATCATTTATTTCAACAGGATATGGAAGAGTAACCATTCTCTCACCATTTTTAACTCTAAGATCTTGAGGTTGATCATCTATTGGCCAGTTAGCTGTATATTTAATTCCGTTTTCTGACAATATATCAATAGTTTCGTTCGTTTCAGTTAGGCCAGGGCTTTCCCATCCAATAACTTTAGTTTTCGTAAATTCTTCAATCTTACTAATAGTAGACTTTATATCTACAAATTGATTTTCAACTTTATGCATAGGTCTTTGTATATAACCATGACCCATTGGTTCCCAATTTTCTTTCATTGCAGCTAAAACAGTCTCAGGATAATGATCCACAACTGTAGCATTCAATGCTAAGGTTGAGCGAATTTTCCTTTCTTTTAGTGCTTTTAAAATACGCCAAAAACCTACTCTCATTCCATACTCATGCCATGACCAATTTGGTAAATCAGGTAACATAGGCACATTCATTGGAGGTGGCAAAACATTTCTAGGTTGAGGAAGTGTAGGGTCCCATACTTCTAAATTGACTAAAACCCATAAAATAATTTTTTTATTATTTTTAAGTAATAATCTAGGTCTATTAATTATAGGGTTATAATCTAATCTTTCTCTACGGTTCATAACTTACCTTAATTTATTTTTATCCAATTCTCATGTATCTTAGTTCCACTATTTCTAATAACTTTAGCGATTGGACAATACATTCCTAATTGTTTTTTTACTTCTTCTAATTCTGTACTCGATGCGTTTGTAGAAATTTCTATGTCTAGATAAATTTCAGTAAATGGTACATCAACTTCTTCAATCAAACTAGCTCCATCTTTGTTAAACTTTGTCTTAGATTTAATTTCTAGGCTATCAATGGTAAATCCCATTTTCTCTATTATTCTATGAGTTATTACATTAGTACAACCTAACAAAGATGATACTAAGGTTTCTGTGGGGGATAAACCTAGATTAGTACCACCTCTAGCAACAGGTTCATCTATTACACTTTCAACATCTCTGGCAAGAATATCTAACCTTGAATGACTTTTAGAAGACCCTTCTAATTTCATGTTTACAACATTATTATTCATATTAAATTCCTTATTTTAATTAAAAAAAAGCTCTTTAAATATATTAGTCTATTACAGTTAATTAATAAATTATAAAATTGAATATAAAAAATCATAAAAAATGATTTAATATGTATTGATACCTTTTTTAATTAGTGATTAAATATTTTTATATTCTTAGGGGGATGAATAGTAATGAAAGCACCAGATTTTTCATATTATGAAGCTAAATCAATTGATGACGCAATAAAATTTAAGTCAGAAGATGATGAAGCTGTATTTCTTGCAGGAGGCCAGTCTTTGATACCTGCACTGAATATGAGATTATCAACACCTTCATGTTTAATAGATATTTCAAAATTAAGCGACTTAAGTCTTATTAAATTTGAAAATAATAGTCTTTATATTGGTGCTTTAGCTACCCATTCTGAAGTTTTGAATAATAATATTGTTAATGAAAAAATACCTGTTTTAAAAAACATTTTAAAAATGGTAGCTCATTCTGCAATAAGAAATAAAGGAACTCACGGAGGAAGCATTGCTTACGCTGATCCTGCAGCTGAGTTACCAGCTTTTGCAGTTGCTATGAATGCAGAGATTGTATTGTCAGGTTTAAAAGGTAAAAGAATAGTTGCTGCTAATGATTTTTATTTAGGATTATTTGAAACAGATATTATGCCTGATGAAATGTTAATTGGAATAAACTATCCTTGTTTAAAAAACAATGAATATATTGTATTTGATGAAGTATGTCGTCGGCATGGTGATTATGCAATGGCAGGTTTGATAGCTAGAGTAGAATTAGAAAATAATAATATTAAAGAATTAAAATTAGTATTTTTTGCTACTGGTGATAGACCTGATATAGCCTATGAAACCGCTAAAATTATTATAAATGAAGGTTATGATTATTTATTAACTAAAAAATCACTAAATTCAGAACTGGAATTTGCAGGCGATTTAAATAGTAGCCCTGCAATGAAGCTTCATCTTGCAACTATACTTATCAACAAAGCTTTAAAAAAATTGGAGAAATAAATGCCAGATAAAAGGAATGTAAGTATATCTTTTACTGTTAATGGTGAACAATTTGATGATCTTACTGTTTCAGCTAGGCAGCATCTTGGAGATCTTCTAAGGTCGCAAGGTTTTACAGGTACGCATATTGGTTGTGAACAGGGCGCCTGCGGCGCATGTACTATTGAGATGGACGGAAAAGCAGTTAGATCTTGTCTTATCTTATCATCTCAAGCTAATGGTTCTAATATCAAGACTGTTGAAGGTTATGACGAGCCTTTCATGAAAATTATTAAAGATAATTTTTTAAAACACAATGCGTTACAGTGTGGATTTTGTAGCCCAGGTATGTTGATGACAACAAAAGAAATAATATCTAAAAAGAAAAAGTTCACAAGAGAAGAAATACGTGCAGAAATTTCAGGAAATTACTGCAGATGTACAGGTTATCAGTCAATAGTTGACGCTATTGAAGAGTCTATTGAAAATATACACTAAGGATCTCTAATATGGATGATATTAAAGTTAATCAAAACCCAAAATTAGGCTCAGTTGATAGACCTAATTCTTATATAGGTAGAAGTTTATCTAGAGATGATGCAAGAAAACATTTAGAAGGTGCTGGGCAATTTGTAGATGACTTAACCCTTCCAAGAATGGTAAATATAGCCTTTTTAAGGTCACCTTTTGCACATGCTGATATTCTATCAATAGATGTAACTGAAGCCAAAAGTTTTCCAGGAATTATTGATGTTTTAATTGCTGAAGATATAGACAAAATTTGTACGCCTTGGGTTGGAACATTAGGACATTTAGGAGAAATGAGATCTCCAGAACAGTCACCTTTAGCTGCAAAAACGGTAAGATGGCAAGGTGAAGCTGTAGCTGTTGTTATAGCAAACTCTAGAGCGCAAGCAGAGGACGCAATAGAAGCAATAGATGTTGAATGGTTAGAAAAAGATGCGCAAGTTGATATGGAAACTGCCTTAAATAAAGATGCTATTGTTATACATGAAGAGCTTGGAAATAACTTGTTTTGGACAAGAACAGTTGAACAAGGGAATGTTGAAGATGCTTTTCAACAATCAGATATAGTTGTGGAAACAACATTAGACTTTTCTCGACATACTGGTGTTACTCTTGAACCGAGAGGCATCATTGCAGATTGGAATAAAACTGAAAGTAAAATGACAATTTATCATAATAATCAAGCTCCTCACATGATGCAGCATATTATTGCAAAACACTTTAATATTTCTGAAGGATTAGTAAGAATTATAAGTAAAGATGTAGGTGGTTCTTTTGGTATAAAGGTTCATGTATATGCTGATGAAATGACAGCTATTGCAGTTTCCAAAAAGATAGGTCGCCCAGTAAAATTTATGGCTGATAGATTAGAGAGTTTTACTACAGATATACATGCCAGATGCCATAAAATAAGCGGCAAGTTAGGTGTTGATAAAACTGGTAAAATCTTAGCTATGGAAATAAATGACTTAAGTGGTATTGGTCCATATAGTATGTATCCTAGAACTTCTGCTATTGAAACTAACCAGGTTTTAAATCTTTCTGGAGCTCCATATTTAATTCCAAATTATAAAGCTGTTGGAACTGTTGTTTTCCAAAATAAAACACCAATGTGCCAATACAGGGCAGTAGGCCATCCCATAGCAGTAGCGATAACAGAAGCTTTAGTTGATAAAGCCGCAATGAAAATTGGACTTCAACTTGATGAGATCAGAAAGTTAAACTTTATTCCTGATAATGCTTATCCAAACAAAACACCATCTGGTGTACCTTTGGAAGATTTGTCTCATCAAGCATCTATGGAAAAGTTATTAACTATTATGAATGTTCAAGATATAGAAAGACAAAAGAAACTAGATTTCAAAGACGGTATTTTAAGTGGATATGGTATAATAAGTATGTGTGAAGTAACAAACCCCAGCCCATTGTTTTATGGTGTTGGAGGTGCTCATATTTCAGCTCAAGACGGTGCTTCTATAAGATTAGAAGGATCTGGAGCTATTCACCTATCGTCATCGATTACTGAACAAGGACAGGGTACTGAAGCCATAATGAAACAAATAGCGGCAGATCAACTTGGCGTCACAATGGATACAGTACGAGTTACATTAGGTGATACAGACGCAACTCCATATGGTGGAGGAACGTGGGCCTCAAGAGGAGCTGGTATAGGAGGAGAGGCTGTACTTAAGGCTGCAAGAACACTTAAAAACAATATTTTAGAAATTGCTGCGGCTATAATGCAAACTGATATTAAATCACTCGATATTGAAGACAATGTTGTGATAAGAAAAAATGGTGGTGAAGGTATTACTCTGCAACAATTAGCTCAAACTGTTTATTATAGAGGTCATGAGCTTCCACAAGGTACAAATCCAGAGTTATTAGCAACTGCTAGTTTTTTGATTGAAGGTATACCATTTGTTTTTACAAATAGTGCTATGGGTTGTCATATTTCTATTGATCAAGAAACAGGTTTAGTTAAAATAAACAAGTTTTGGGTTGTAGAAGATTGTGGTACTCAAATTAATCCTAAGTTAGTAGAAGAGCAAATTAGAGGCGGTGTTGTACAAGGGATAGGTGGCGCATTATATGAAGAGTGTGTTTATGATGACCAAGGTAATATGCAAAATGCAACTATGGCTGATTATCTCGTTCCAATGGCATATGAAATGCCAGATATCATTGTTGATCATGTCACTACTAATTCAGGAAGAAGTATAATTGGTGCAAAGGGTGCAGGAGAAGCTGGCACAGGTGGTGCTCCTGCTGTTATAATGAATGCTATTAATAATGCTCTTAAGGATTTAAATATTGAAATGACATCTCAGCCAATAACACCAGAAAAAATTCTTAAAAAAATGGGAAAAATTTAATTAAATTATATATTTATCCAATTATCTTTATGTTTTAGTCTATGTTTTACAATGCCTGGTTTTAAAGATGCTTCTATAAAACATCCAGCTATTGCTGCATTAAGTAGAATGGTCTTATTTTTGATAGTTTCATCACTAATAATATCAATATCTAAATTATAACCATTACAATTTGCAATATAAGGTCCGCTTTCTGTAACTGCTCCATCCCAGTTCATAGTTGCATCAATTTTAATTTCATCAACATTGATTTTTAACTTTTTTCCAAATGCCTTAATTTGTGTCATTACACATCCACATAATGATGCAGTAAATAATGCTAAAGGAGGAGGTGCAGTAGCTTTTCCTCCATGAAATGCACCTTCATCAGTAGCAAGCTTAAATTTTTCATTCATCGATTCAAAAGTTACATCAATATCATTTCTCATTGATCCAGTATTTATTGCGTTTCCCTTTAATGTTAATGTAAAAGATTTATTATTCATTACTTAATTCCACTAATTGTTTTTATAATTTTTAATATCTTGAAGGCTTATAGCTGTATCCCTTAATACATCAATTTCAAAAGGCATAATCAACTTTGTATTAATAGGGTTAGATAAATACTTACCAAGCTCTCTTCCTCTATTTACAAGAAAATTTCCATCTTTAATTCTTTTTGTTTCCCACTGTTTTATATTTGTTAGATAATTTTCATGGTCTAAATAGTTTGATAAAGTATGAGCATCCATAGCCGCTTTAGTTACTCCCATCCCAACATGTGGTCTTGCTGTAAATGCGGCATCACCTATAGTGAGCAATCTATTATTTTGCATGTGTTTACTTTTAAGATCATAAATAGGTTGGATAAGTGGAGTTGCTGTTTTTAAAACTAATTCACTTAGCTGAGGTGGTAATTTAGTATTAGCTTCTTCAAAAAGATCTTTTACAATTTCTTTCCTGATTTCATTTGGAGGTATTCCGTCAATATATTGCTTACCAGAATTTCCTAATAATAGATTTTCTAAAATATTACTTGGTGCTGGTTTATACCAAATCCAATTAATTCTTCTATTACCCTTCTTAAAAGGATCTTTACCTTCACCAGCAATCGGATACGCTGCTATTTGTTGATTATAGGGAAGAACTACAACAAAGTAATTAGATAAAACTTCTAACGACTTTTCTGTTAATTCATCTTCATTAACAACACCTCTCCAACCGACATAGCCTGCATATTCTGGTTTTGCATCATTATCAACGTATTTTCTAAGTTCAGATTTAATACCATTAGCAATTATTATAAGATCATTCTTCTTCTCTTTTTTGTTATTAAAAAAAGCAACAGTATTTTTTTTATCTTGAATGATTTTAATACAATCATTATCCATATAATAATTTTTATTTGGAATATTGTTTCTTAATAAGGAATATAAGTATTGCCAGCTTGTATAAACTTGTGG
>ERZ887830.1463-NODE-1463-length-13171-cov-5.719503_pt1 | contig 13171 bp, 9 predicted proteins | sample MGYA00521101_ERZ887830 | MGnify/ENA primary metagenome ERZ887830 (study PRJEB32303, sample SAMEA104408592) | aquatic metagenome | biome: Marine water; feature: Pelagic; material: water | place: Baltic Sea | collected 2014-06-05T16:38:00 | depth 1,762 m ...
TGCAAATGCTTAAATATTGCGCTCTGACGCGCAAGTAACCGCTTTTGGGCGTCAAAACCTTTGATCCTTGCGATTTTCAGTCAAAAAAAGGGGATGAGCGGGCCAAAATTAACCACATTGTCACTCTTAAATTGTCTAACTTGTCACCGGGGGCCGAAATTTGAACGGCTTAGTCATGTTGCTTGCACCGATAGACACTTTTCTTGCGCTCGTCAGCCTGCTTGTCCTTTTGGGGTCAATGCTGGGGTCTGGGTTCATGTATCTCGCACGGGATGAGACCGACCATGTGCCGCGCGGCGCGTCAAAATATGGCGATGACTGGCGCGGCCCGCGTCAGAACACAACGCTGTACAAAACCAACCCACCAGCACAGGCCAGCGGCGCAGGGCGCCTTTTGGGGGTGGCGTGGATCACCGCAGTAGGTTTTGTGGCTGGGTTCGTCGCAATCTTTTCAATGCAAAGCCCTTGGCCCATTCAAACCGACCTGAGGCATCTCGCCGCCAGCCTGCATTGCAGCGCGGCCGACCTCCTTGACCTACGTCAGGCGCAAATCGGCCAGCCTGGGTATCACCCCCGCCTTGATCCGGATGGCAACGGCATCGCCTGCGACATCGCGCCAGTCGAGATTGCGCAAATCCCTGCCGAATTGACGCGATCCTTGTCGAACGCCTCGCTGGTTTGGCCAACGCAATCAAAGCAGTAGCAACATCGCGTGTCACGTGGCGATGAAATTCACACCTGACATGCGCTCGATTTCATACACGTCGTCCTCGTAGCGTGCCGTGATCTCGTCGATCAGGTCCGGGGTCCAACCGGGCAGGTCAATGTCTTCTTCTAAAGCGTCATCCATGGCAAATTTATCCAGAAACGCCGCGAAAACCCGCCGTCTCTGGATTTCATGCTGGGGATTATGGGTCGAAAGATAAGTTTTCATCCGCGCGAACCCGTCATCGGTCATAATCGATTTGAGCAATTCGAACTCACCCGCCAAGGCGATATCCGGGTCCGCGTCGGAAATTTCCCGCAAGACCGTCGGCCAGATCAACGGCGTGTCCTCGTTACACCAGACGGTGATTGGACAACCGGGATTGAAAGTCTGAATGTCTTTGATCACCTCGCTCCAGCGCATGTTGCGGGGGTCTACACCACTGACAAATTCGTCGTAATTGTCCGTTTTGGCCAATTTCATCGCCGCGGGCACAAAACTGGCCGGGTTGCGGATCGACAAAAAGAACTCGCAGGGATTTTCCGGAAATAGATAGCGCAGCCAAGTCGTACGCGGCGCGGTCTTGGAATAGAGGCGCGAATTGGCAAATATCCAGCGCGGTTTGGACAGGAAGTCCTCGTGCCCCATAATCACCCGCTCTGTCGGATAGCCCATCAAGAGCGTTTCAAACAGCTCCTGCTGTTCGGCCTCTGGCATTGGTTCGCCTTGATATTTCTGGATAATATCCGTCAACAACGTCCGATATCTTCGAGGGCGCGGCACAATGATCTTACGCTTGTTAAGGTCATCGCCATTCACCATCAAAGACCGGATCAACAGGCTTTCATCGGTGCAATGCACGCCCAAATGGTACACAAAAGTGATTGCCGGACTGCCGAATTTCATTAGCCTGTATGCCTCCAACCTGCGCGGATCATATCGCCGTAACATTACTGTGAAATTAACTAATACGCAGGCGGCCCGGACGCAACCAATGCTCTAATCCGCCGCCCGCCCGTCTGGTGGTCCTGTGTTGAAAAAGAAATTCGGCGGCAGACTGGGATCAAAGACCCGATCCGGCACCACACGCGGACCATGCAAAAAGACATTCATGCCGAAATGACGGTGCATACGGGACAGTTGTTTCATCCGCTCTCCGCTTAGCGTCTCATAAAGCGCGCGGTAATCGGGTTGCGCCTGCAAATGTGCAATCTTGGCACGATGGGCGCTGACACAGGCCTCGTGCAGCGCGCCGATCTCGGGTAAAGCCTTGAGATCATTGATCCCTTGTTCCAGCGCAAAGGCGTGGCGCTGGATTGACAGGTCGCTTTCATCATTGTTGTTCATGCGAAACCAATAGGCCTCGCCCTGATCGCGCGACACATGGTTCACACGGCCCCGATCCCGCTTGACCAAAAAGCTCTCGACACTGCGCACCGCATAATGGTTCAGCGTCACAAGGTCGTAGCCATAGCTGTCGACCCCGCTGCGCCAGCCTTCCTTGTAAAACCGCGCGGGCATCGGCTGGCCGGACCCGTTGACCCACAAAGGCGTGCCCCCCAGATAGCCGCGCGGGCGGTGCACGCCGATCCCTTTGAACAGGCCCTGATTGCGAAACAGCGTCTTAAAGCCCCAGGCCTGATGCGGACGCCGGATCAGATGCGGCGCGCAGCGGGTGAATTGTTCGACAATCGGGCGATCCTCGAAAGCATCCACATCGCAATTGCCAAACAGCCGCCACGTCAACGAGATAAGGCCCGCCTCGCCCACCGCGTCGTAGAGATCGGGCAAACGGCCCCCACCCACATGGACGTTGATGAATTCATCCACATCCATAGAGATGATCCAGCCCGCGTTTTGCACAAGCGCCTCATCATCAGCCGCCAAAAGCGCCGATTGTTGCGGCTTGCCACCGGTCTCGCGAAACGGATTGTCACGCCGCTGAACGATCCCACAGGCCTGCAACGCGTCCAGCAGCGCGTCGGTGCCATCGTCGCAATCGTTTGTATAGACCAGAAAATCATCGACCCCGATCATCCGGTGATAGGCCAGCCACTCTAGAATGAACGGTCCTTCATTTTTCATGCAGGTGACAATCAGGGTGCGCCCGGTTGGCGGTGCCTGGGGTGTAAGTTTCGCAAGGACCTTGCGTTCCGGCGGGTTGACCGGGCTGTGACCAAAGACCTCTGCCGCGCGGATCAGCAAGCGTTTGTCCAGTTCCAACAGGTCCTTGTTGATCAATTCCGCAATCTCAGAGCCGGGAAACACCATCGACTGCGCCCGGTCATAAAGAAGAACCTCATCCGCAAGGATCGTGCCGCCCCCGACCCCCATCGGTGACAGGGTGACATCCTTGCCGACCCGCTTTGGCGCGATGGCCCAGCGATTGGGCGCGCGATTGCCCGGCACGGCGCGACAGATGTGATCGCCAAGCGCCGGGACCTCGCCACGCCGCACGCGCCATGGGAAAAGCATATCTCCCTGTAGCTGCACTACACCCGTATGGGACTGGCGGCAGGCCTCGAAGGCGTCAATGCCATCCTCTGGCGGGCGCAAAATATCGCAGGCATCCAAGGCAACAACCGCCCCCGCACGGGTCAGAAAACGCCATTTGAGCATGTCATAAACGCCCAACTGCGCCAGCGGCGACCGCCACGCGTCCGCCTGCCCCGCGCTGGTAGATTTGCTGCGTGGCGCAGTGGCCGGATCGCCAAGCGGCGGTGTCTCGGGCATGCCAAGCGGCAGATCGGCGGTGACCAGAATAACCCTTTTCAGTCCGTCCAGACCTGTCAGCGCCTCCTGCAACGCCGCGGCAAAGGCCGCACGTTCTGGCCCCGGCGCGGCGCGATCCAACAAAAGCAGCCCTTCGGCACAATGGTGGGTCACATGATAGGCCAGCCATTGCGCCACCTGTTCTGCCGTCTCGCCGTGGCGCATGGCCATCAGGACGTTGAGGTCGTCAAACAGCATGTTTTCGGGGCTGGCAGTCTGAAGCTCGATCGGTGTCCCGCCAAGCTGCAAAAGGACCGCGCCCTGTCCCTCTGGGGCCGTCCCGCTGGCGGTCAGATTGCCTGCGATCATCTCGAAAGACTGCAGCTGGCGGCTCGCCTCGGCGCCTCCGGTCAGCTGGTCTGTCGGCGTGCCCCGCACAAAACACACCCGCAGGGCGGTGCCAAAGGGCGTGGGCCAGCGCAACGCATCGACGACGCCAACCCCGCCAAAAGATTGCGCACACAGGCTGCGGGTCTGAAAAATATCAGCCGTCCTCAAGAGGATCCTTCTGAACGGGGAACCTGCTGATAACGTTGAATGAGTTCGCCAACAACCGACCGGGGCAACGGCACGCTTGTCGCCGCCAACAACAGACGCCCATAGAGTTTCAACGACGCCTCATCGCGCAGGATCGCCTCGAAGCTGGCGTGGTGATGGGCGTGAGCAGCCGCGTGCAGATCGCGCAAGCCGTGTATCTTAACCATCTGCGACAGCACCTCTGCCGTCCCGGCCTCAAACCGAGTGATAGAGGTGTCTTCGACCGTATTAAAGTTGCGCTCGACCCAATAGGTCAGGTCAATCGGCTTGCCCCATCGGTTGGGCAGCCCGCGCGCGCGTTTGACCATAAAGCTTTGCGCAGAGCGCACGGAATAATGGTTCAACTGCACAAGATCCGCGCTCTCGGGCATTCCAAACAAGGTCAGTCGATGTTCGGCAGCCGCAAATTCTGCGGGCATTTGCGCACCAGCGCTATCGCGCCAGACGGCAGTCCGATCCTTTTTCAGGCGTGGGCGATGCACGCCAATCTGGCGAAACGGACCTTTTGCGCGGAACAGCGTTTTAAACTGGCGCGCGCCGACCGGATAGTCGCATCCCAAAGGCGCACAGCGGGTAAAGGTCTCGCAGGTCGGCCTGTCCGTCAGCCGCGCCTGCCCGTTGTGCCCGAACAAGCGCCACGGCAGGGTGATCGCATCGGCCTCGCCCATCTGCGCAATCAATTCATCCAAACTCGCAAGCGGCGCCGTGAGATTAACGAATTCGTCACTGTCCACACAGAGGATCCAATCGGCTTTTTTGCGCAATGGATGATCCCACGCCGCCTTTAGGGCGCTCCATTGCACCGACTTTCCCGGCTCTGCCGGATTGGCAACATGTGTCACGCCAAAGGCCCCGAGAGCGTCCAGCATCACCTCCGTGCCATCCGCGCAATCATTTGTGAACAATAGAAAATCTGTCACACCGATGGATCGGTGATGGGCAATCCATTCCAGGATATGCGGACCCTCGTCCCGCAAGGCGGAAACCAGCAAGATGGTCATCCTGTTGCGCTACTGCCCCTGTCGTTCATTGCGTTTCTGCGACGCATTCGTGTTTCATTGTGTATTGTTTCCAATACCGCATAGTTGCGAAAAAAGCACGAGGCAATGTGGCATGAGTAAAGACTATGAAATCGGCGCGCTTTGGATTGGGGGCTCTCTGAGCTTTCTAGAGCAGTTGTGCCTTAAGTCCTTCGTCGATGCCGGACATCACGTCAAGCTGTTCACCTATGGTGAGGTCCAGCGCGTGCCGGACGGGATCGAGATCGTCGACGGCAACACGGTGCTGGAAACGCGCGAAACGCTGGTTCACAAGCGCACCGGATCGCCTGCGCTGCAATCAGACCTGTTTCGCTATCACCTGCTGGCCAAGAATGATCGCATGATCTGGGCCGACACCGATGCCTATTGTGTCAAACCCTTTACCACGCCCAACGGTCATTTCTATGCATGGGAAAGTGCGCATCAGGTTAATGGTGGCGTGCTGGGCCTGCCGCAGGATAGCGAGACGTTGCGCGAATTGCTCGACTTTACCGCCGATGAATATGCCATCCCCGAATGGCTGCCTCAGGCACAACAGGCCGAGATGCGCGCCGCCGCCGAGGCTGGCACACCAGTTCATTCCGGCGAGCAGGCATGGGGTGTCTGGGGGCCCCGCGCGATCACGCATTTTCTGCACAAGACCGGCGAAATCAAATATGCCCTGCCCCGCGAGGCTCTGTATCCTGTGTCCTTCAAGGATCGTCGTCTGATGCTAAGGCAAGACGGCAATGCAGAACGGTTTCTGACGCCAGACACGTTCTCGATCCATTTATACGGGCGGCGGATGCGTCAACGTCTGGTTATGGTCGAGGGCGGAGAGCCGCATCCAGAGTCCCTGATCGGTCGGCTTTTGACCAAACATGACGTCAAACCCTCTGACGCCCCCCTGCCCCAACCGCCAAAGAAACCCGAACGCCTGACACCCGAAGACAGACGGGGGCGCGGCCAGCTGAACCTGACCGATCTGGCCGATGCGCACGGATCTGATCGCGGCTCTGCCCGGCATGGCTATACAGACCTTTACCACATGCTGTTCCAACCTCTGCGCCTGCGTAAATTGCACATCGCGCTGGTCGGGCTGGACGGTGGCGCATCTGTGTCCAATCCAGAGATTTGGGCGACAGAGGCGCAAAAGTCGCTAGAAATGTGGTTGAGTTACTTTCCCAAAGCCCAGTTCACCTGTTTTGATCGCGCCCAAAAGGCCCCCCTCACAGATGAGCGTGTGCAGTATCATCAGGTCTCGCTAGAGGACGTGGACGAAATCGCAGACCTGCGCGACGACAGCTATGACATCGTGATGGATGACGCCACCCACGCCAGCCATCACCAGCAAAACGCGCTGCTTGCCCTGTTTCCCAAGCTGAATTCCGGTGGGCTTTACCTGATGGAAGACCTGCGCAGTCAGCCTGCGCCATTGGAAGAACAAGGTCTGGTCAAAACTGCGGCGTTATTTAATGGCTATCTGGAAACTGGAATTTTCGATCATCCAAAGGATGCAACAGCCGCAGATCTTAACGAGATGCGGGCCGATATATCAGGTTGCTTTGTCTTTCAGGCAAAGTTTCAAAAACATAGGCGCGATCAAATGCTTGTCCTGCACAAGCGTTAGGGGCGCTGCTGCGTAAGAGGTAAGCATGGCCGCAGATCTGGCGGAACCGAAAGAGATCGACTCGGCAGAGGCCGTGATTGCGCTCTTGACAGAAGATCTTGGTGAAAGCGGGTTCCAGCACGTGTTGGACGAACAGCATCAGGCCATCTATATCTCTCGCGGGCCGAAATTGCTGGTAATGTTCCAGCAATTTGACGACGCGGTTCGAGACGCCAAACTTGGCGGTCCCGTGGGTCTCGATTTCGTTGACGACAAAAATTACTCGCTGCTGTATCTCGGCGCCCGCGCACCAACCTGGTTCCGTGCAAACAGCCTTTATGAATTCTTTGATGACCTCGTAGATGATTGTTTTTTCGAAGATTTCGATCAGGTGATGTTCTACGGGGCGGGCATCGGTGCCTATGCCGCCTGCGCCTATTCCGTCGCCGCGCCGGGCGCTCAAGTCCTTGCAATCGCGCCGCAAGCCACGCTTGATATGGACCGGGTCGGCTGGGACAAACGGTTCCCGAAAGGGCGTGTTCTAGACTTCTGTGGGCGCTATGGCTACGCCCCGGACATGCTGGAAGGATCCGCGCAAGCCTTTGTTTTATTTGATCCATTCAGCACATTGGATCATGTGCATGCCAGTTTGTTTCATGGACCAAACATTGCGCGTTTCAAATGTCGTCATCTTAATGGTATGATAGAACCTGCGCTGCGAGAGATGGATATTCTCCATCGCATCATCGCCGCCTGTGCTGATGGCGAACTGACCCACGAATGCTTTTTTCACGTGCTGCGCGCACGACGCGAGCACACGAGGTATCTGCGCACACTGCTGTATTCACTCGACAAAAAAGGGGAAACCCTGCGTGTCGCTCTTTTATGCAAGGCCGTCCTTGCCCGTCGTAGTGGCCCTGTGTTCCGCAAAAGCCTTGCCGCGGCCGAGAAACGCTTACATGATCTGGGCCAAAGACCTAGTTGGCTACGCGATCCTGACGCCCGCCCCTTTACGCAAGAGACTTCAGAGCCACCAGAAGACGCGTAACCTCGGTCAGTTGCGCCTCTGTGAAGGCCGGAATTCCCGGCCCTGCTGTATCATGCTCTAAATCTGCGGTATCAAAAAGCTGCGCCTGATCGGGGAAAAACCGTGCGCAAAGTGTCGAGTTTCCCTTGTCATGCGCTGCCAGATAGGCGCGGCGCTCTGTCTGGCTTAAAATGGGGCCACGATCCTTTGGATCCTGAGGAAACTTTGCTGCCAAATTGCGCTGTAAGCGCCGCGGATCAGCCAGCCCCGCCGCAGCGGCCGCTTGCAACAATTGCACGCGGTGTATCCCCGGAGAGACATTGTTATCTGCCGATTCCTCTGGTTCAGGCGGGTCCAGCCCCAGCAGAGCATATACGTCCGACACAACATCCCCGCCCGTAAGGCGCGGTCGTTCCAAAATGCGCGGAACCAACGTGACGCCTGCCAGATCCTGCCACGGGGCAAGCTGTGCTGCATAGTCTGACCCGCTGCCAGAAAAGCGTTCGATAAAGGCGTCGATGGATCCCAAAAAGCGCAGGTTTTTCGCTTTCTGCAAGTATTTTGCCTCGATATACTTATCCTGACGCCGCAAATAGGTAAGCACTTTCAGTGATTTAACCTTCAACACGGGCAATACGGCAAACAAGGCCTCAGGCGTCATGCCGTAGAACATCTCGCTGGACAGAAACGCGCGCGAGGTCTCGCATGTTTCAAGGGCAGTGTTCAAATTTGCCGCCATCTTACCCAGATCATCGCGTGATTTGTTCATCGCGACGGCCAGATCATTGCAACTGGTTTTCCCTTTCGGGGTCACATAGGTCACCCCCTGCGCGGCCAAAGCCTCGCGGTGGGTCAGCAGGTGCTTTTGCAATGTCGATGTGCCGGACTTGGGCAAGCCGATGTGCAACCAAATTTCGGCAGGCATTTATCCGGCCATCAAATCAGGAACTTGCGCAATCCGGTCAAAGATTTCCTGCGGCACCTTATCAGGACCTTCGGTCATCATCTTACGGTTCAACAGGTTTAAGTGGCGCGAGATCATCTGCATCCGGGGAGAGGTGATTTCCTCAAAAAAGGCCGCGGTGTCCTGACGGCTCAGCAGGTCCCTGATCTTTGCCCTATGCCCGGCGACCGCCTCTGTCTGACGCGTTTTCATGCCGCGTAACGCCAGCAGGCTGTCATATTCGGCACGCGCACGCGGCAAGTGGCGCAGGATACTATCATCCCGCTCCATATTGAAATTCATCCGCAGCCAATAGGCCAGACCCTGATCCCGATCCACATGGTTGACGCGGCCACGGTCCTTTTTGACCACAAAACTTTCGGCAGAGCGCACAGCATAGTGGTTCAGCGTCACCAGATCATAGCCATGGGAATGGGTACCAAAGCGCCAACCATCCTTGACGAATTTATCCAGCACAGGCCGACCACACCCGTCGATCCAATCGAGATCCTCGGCGGCCTTATCCAAATTATTGGGGCGATGCACACCGATCCGGGTCAGCTTGCCCGCCACATGGGGACCTTTGGTCGAAAACATCGACTTGACGGCCCAAGCCTGCACCGGGCTGGGGCAAAATTTTGGTGCGCAATGGGTGAATTGCGCAGAGACGAAATCGTCTTTGTACTCAACCACATCCCCGTTGCCAAACAACCGCCACTGCATAGAGATCACGTCAAATGACCCTGCCGCCTTGAACAGCGCGTCCAGCGTGCCATCACCCACATGCACATTCACAAACTCATCCACGTCGCTGACCATGACCCAGTCGGCGTCGCGCACGATGTCCAGATCCTCGGCAAAGCGCAAAGCGCCCTTCTGCGGGTTATGATCGCCGGGTATGTCCAGATAGGGGTTGTCCATCCGGGTCAGAATGCCGTGTTTTTGCAGGGTATCCAGCATCTCGACCGTGCCGTCGTCACAATCATTGGTGAAGACAAGAAAATCGGTGAAGCCGATAGAGCGATGATAGGCGACCCATTCAAGAATAAACGGGGCTTCGTTTTTCATACAGGTGATGATCAGTCGCTTTTGCGTCATTCGCCCTACTCCGCCGCCTGCTTTTGCGTCTTTGCCAACTCGCCCTTCAACCGATCCAAAGAGCGGGCAATATTCTTGGCGTCACGCCGTTTCAGCGTGTATTCACAGACCCTTATCGCACTGCGCAGTTTTCCGCGTTTTTCAGCCTCCATCAAAATATCATGTTGGAACCTTGGTAAATCACGTCGGTTACGGAAGAGTTTATAAAACAGCGCTGGCGTCAGTGAATTATCCGCCGCCGCGAACAAAAGCGGTTTCAACATCCCCATAAGCACGAAGGCATTCGGCAATTGATGCCCCATAAAGGGCGTTTTCAGATGTGTGATACGATCGCCTTTGATACGGCTCACCTGTTCCCGGTCCGGCTCGAAATAGGGGTCAGAGATGATCGTGGTGGTGCCCGCCTTTTGCAACACGTTGGCCGCATCGTTAAACCGCCCCTTCCAGTCCAGTTTCGCGGTCCAGCCCCAGCGATTGTCGCGTGGCAGGATGTCCCGGTTGAGCGTTGATTGCGGTGCGATGGCCAATACATTGGCCCCCGGCGCACATTGTGAATAGACCAGCGCGCCATAGCCCCCCATAGAGGCACCGTAAAACAGAACCTCATCAAATTGCTCAAAGAATCCCTGATCGCGAAGCGATTCAAATGCGTCATGCACAAAGTCGTGGCGGAACCAGTTGCGCTGCGTGCCCATCACGCCAAGCACGGAACAGCCCATGTCTTTCCACACGACCTTGAACCCCCAAGGCCAACGCGGCCCCTCTTCGCGTACGTTCGAGATATTGTCGAACACCACGACCAACCGTTTAGAGCGCGGCGCGAACAATACCGCGTTTTCCGGGCCTTCCCAAAGGAAGCCATGCGTCTTGGCCGCAAAGGCGCGTGCCTCGTCAAAGCGGTCATGCACGAGCGTGTCAGACACAGAAGCCGGGGCCTTGATCAGACGCAGGCTGGTAAGTGGCTCGGGCCGTTTGAAGGTCAGGTTGATTTTACCAGCGGGTGCGGCGGCGGGTGCCGGTTTTGCCGTCGACAAAGACGCGGGATCCTGTTTTTTCGGTTCTCTCTGTGTGGTCTGCGCGGTCGCCATTGCGTTTGCCGTTTCAAGCGCGGTCTGCTGGCGGGCCTTTTCGCTGTTTTGTTCTGCCTCTGCGGCAAGGGAAATTTCCAGCGCGTCGGGGCGTTTCACCAGAGTCAGATCGTCAAACAACTGTTTGTAATCCGGCTTCTCCTGAAGGCTTTTGATCTTGTCCTTGTGCAAGACCACCGCCTCTTCGTGCATTGCGGCCAGTTGTGGATCGGCGCGCAGCTTGTCCAGTTCCTTGTACATATCCGGCAAGCGCGCGAGGATACGGTCGTCGGTCTCGGTCGCATAATTGCGGCGCATCCAATAGTCGATGCCCTGATCATGTTCCGTATGGTTGATCCGCCCCCTGTCGCGTTTGACCAGAAGGCTTTCAGCCGAGCGCAGGATATAGTGGTTCAGCGTCGCCAGACGATAGCCAAGCGAGCGTTTGGTCGAACGCCAGCCGTTGTTGGTTAACAGCATATCGGGCATCGCGCGGCCAGAGCCATTGACCCAGCGCACGTCGTTTTCTTCCCCTTCGTCGATGCCCAAAGGCCGATGCACCCCAATGCGCGTATAGGGCGCGCTGGCTTTGTTGAACATCGACTTGAAGCCCCAGCCAAGGCGTGGCTTGGGGATGAATTCAGGGGCACACTGGGTGAATTGCTCGACAATGGGGCGGTCTTCGTAGGCGTGGATGTCCTTGTTTCCAAAGAATTTCCACGTGAAAGAGATCACGTTGGGATAGTTCGAGGCGCGAAAGAGATCCGCGAATTTGCCATCACCCACATGAATGTTAACGAATTCGTCACAGTCGATGGTCAAGATCCAGTCAGCGGCGGCGTAACAGGCCTGCTTTGTGGCATCCTTCAGCGCAACCTGCTGTGGCTTCTTGCCAGAGGCGGGATCCCATGGGTTGTCCAACCGGGTGACGTAGTCCAACGCGCTTAGCCGGTCCAGCATCGCGTTGGTGTTATCGGTGCAATTGTTGGTATAGACCAGAAAATGATCGACACCGATAGAGCGGTGATAGGCGATCCATTCAAGGATAAACGGAGCCTCGTTCTTCATCGAGGTGACCACAAGGATCTTGTCGTTCCTGATCGGGGTCACGGGGTCCGCGAGGTAGCCCATGATATTGCCTGTGCGCCCCTCCAGCCCGTCGATCATCTGTTGATATTCAGGGCTTTGCACCGAGGGCATGACCGGCATTTCATCCAGCGCCGCCGGGCGGGTCAGGGTTACATTGAAGTTGGTCGAACGGATCGAGCCGGGTGTGTCATCGTCATCGTCATCCGCGTCATTTCGATAAGCCTTGACGGAGCCCTTCTTGAGCGGTGACCCGCTCTCGGCGTCCTTTGCGGCCTCTTGCGCTTCTTGCTCGGCGCGTTCTGCCAAAATAGACGCGGGTGGCTCGTCCGGGATCGGGGCCAGCGCCATGTCGATGTTGTGACGCGCCAGCGCGCGCCCCAGGAAACTGTCCGGATGGGCAAGCCCGCCCTCGTTGGTCACAATGCGGCGACGCAGACGGCGGTTCCACAGGTGAACGCCGTAGCAGCCGTCGTCGAGTTGCTCGTCGATCTTGAACCCGGGGTCCAGCAGGTCACGGCGATATTTGAACGAGATAGGAAAAAACGCCATCTGGGGCAGCACATGTTCCATCTCGCCGGTTTCAAACAGAAAATGCGTCAGAGCGGCGGGGCCCCAAACACCCCATTCCAGTTCCGACACATGCACAGGATTGCCCGCATCGCGTGCCGCCTCAAGCCGGGCTTTTTCCTCTGGCTTGGCCCATGGCGGGATGGGAAATTCGGTTTTGCACAGATCGTTCAGCCTGGCCAAGGTCTTGGAAAAGCGGGGCAATCCCAGCACGGCGTTACAGACCAGACGGCTCTCTTTTTCCCAGCCAAAGACCCATTGATCCTTGAAATCCCAAGGCCGCATGCACAGCATATCCGCGTCGACCCAGATCACATTCTGCAACTCGATCATGCGATAGCGAAAGGCATCCGCATGCACCGCAGGAGAGCCGGATTTGGCGTGGCGGATAAAATTGTCGTTTGGAAAGATCAGGTTGGCGTCGATCACTTCGACCCCTTCGGGCACGCCTGACGTTTCGCCATAGGTGTAAAGAATGGTTCGGTGCCCATGATCCACAAAGGATTTCAGACATACCTGCTCAATATAACTCAAAGAGCCGCCAATCCATAGCGACGCCACAATGGGTAAAGACATTCGTCTACTCTTTCTGTTCCTGCTCGGTCAGTTTTTCCGACCTATACCGCTCTGTCATTCGGTCATTTTTATGACGAGACGCCACAAGACCGTGACTTTTGAGAATCTTAGAGGTGGTCCTAGTTCTTCGACCACTTTGCGGCCCTGTTAAGGTGGATCAG
>ERZ887830.1464-NODE-1464-length-13162-cov-5.899367_pt1 | contig 13162 bp, 14 predicted proteins | sample MGYA00521101_ERZ887830 | MGnify/ENA primary metagenome ERZ887830 (study PRJEB32303, sample SAMEA104408592) | aquatic metagenome | biome: Marine water; feature: Pelagic; material: water | place: Baltic Sea | collected 2014-06-05T16:38:00 | depth 1,762 m ...
TGTGACAAGCTGCTGGATCTGCTGTTGCAGCGTGCCCTCATAGGCGGGATCTAGAAAAAACGCTTCGGCAGGGATCGCCATACTGGCCTCATGGCAAGGTCAATCTGGCGTTATCAGAAAGACCACATCATGTCATATGAAAATGATCACCAAAAGATTGGCCCCCTTCATCTGGCCAAAAATACCTCGGGGGTGTGGGGGCTGGCCCCCACCGATCGGATTTGCTGCGGCAAATCCGATCAAACCGACCCTAATCGCGCGGCTTTTCCATCTGCCACAGCAAATGGGTCTCTACCGCGGGCCATTCGGCGGCCGTCACCGAATAAACCGCCGTGTCGCGCAAGGATCCGTTCGGCATCACCATATGGGCGCGCAGGATCCCATCCAGCTTGGCCCCCAGACGTTCGATGGCGCGACGGCTTTGCACGTTCAGATAGTGCGTGCGCCATTCAACGGCGATGCAACCCAAATTGTCAAACGCATGGGTCAACAACATCAACTTGCATTCGGTATTCATATGCGAGCGTTGTACGGACGCCGACATCCACGTGGAGCCGATCTCGACCCGCTTGTTGGCCGCGTCGATGTTCATATAGGTGGTCATGCCGACCGCGCGCCCCGACGGATCCAGAACGGCAAAGGGCAGCATCGTGCCCTTGCCGACCAACCCCAGACGCCGGTCGATCTCTGCGCCCATCCCCTCTGGCGAGGGAATGGCTGTGTACCATAATTTATGCAAATCCCCGACCGACGACGCCAGATCAGCGGCATGGTCTTGGGACAGCGGGGCCAGCGTTGCGTGCTGGCCCTTTAGTGTGACCGGAGCGGGCCACATCTCTACTGGAACACTTTGGTCAGCGCCTTGTCGATGGCGTCGGTGATGTGGTCGATGTCATCGGCGGTGGCGATCAGCGCAGGCGAGAGGCACAGCGTGTTATTGAACCCGGGAAGCGAGCGGTTGGTGACCCCGATGATAACGCCTTGCGCCATGCAATCGGCGGCAACGGCCTGCGCCAGTTTCTCGTTGACGGGCTCTTTCGTCGTGCGATCCGCGACCAGTTCGGCCCCGCAAAACAGACCCTTGCCGCGCACATCGCCAATCACACGATGCTTTTCGGACAGGGCATTGAGGTTGTCGATCAGACGCGCGCCCATATCCAGCGTGTTCTGCAACAGGCCCTCATCCTCGATGATCTTCATATTCGCCAGCGCCGCGGCGGGACCAGCGGTGCAACCACCAAAGGTCGAGATATCGCGGAAATAGCTAAGCGGATCAGCCGCGTCATCCTTGAACATATCGAACACTTTTTCCGTAGTCACAGTGCAGGAAATCGCCGCATAGCCAGAGGCGACACCCTTGGCCATCGTCACAAAGTCAGGCTTTACGCCGTAGTTCTGATAGCCGAACCAGACGCCGGTGCGACCCACGCCGCAGACAACCTCGTCGATGTGGATCAGGATTTCGTATTTCTCGCAGATCTCCTGCACCCGCTCCCAATAACCGGGAGGCGGCGTGATGACGCCACCGCCAGCGGTCACAGGTTCGAGGCAGATCGCACCGATCGTGTCGGGGCCTTCGCGCAGGATCACCTCTTCGATCGCGTCAGCGGCGCGGCGGCCGTATTCTTCGCCCGTGACATCCCACTGTGCGCGGTATTCCAGGCAATGGGGCACCTCGACGAAGCCGGGCGTAAAGGGGCCGTACTGCGCGTTGCGTTGGGGCTGGCCACCTGCGGACAGGGCGGTAATGGTCGTGCCGTGGTAATCCCGCTCGCGATACAAGATCTTGGATTTTTTCCCACCATGATGACGCGCCGAAATCTGGCGCACCATCTTGAATACTTTCTCGTTCGCCTCGGACCCAGAGTTCGAATAATAGACGCGGGTCATACCGGGCATCTTGCTGATCAGGCGCTGTGCGAATTGCGACCCCGGAATAGAGCCCATCGACTGTGCGAAATAGTTCAGTTTCACCAGTTGATCGCGCACTGCATCGGCGATCTCGACCCGGCCATACCCGACGTTGACAGTCCACACACCGCCGGACACCGCGTCCAGATGCTCTTTGCCCAGCGCATCCCAGACGCGCATGCCTTTGCCTTCGACGATGATACGCGGGTCGACGGTTTCCAGCGATTTATGCTGCATCAGGTGATGCCAAAGATGATCGCGGTCGGCCTCGACAACCTCGGATATATCGTTCGGTGACAGTGTCATTTCCATGGGGCAGGACTCCTGAAGGGTCAAATAGGGGAAAACGATCAGACAAAGATGATTACCTAGGTTCACATCATAGAAGCGATTTGCGCAATAGGGCCAGTCCCCTCCACACCATGAGTCCAACCCAAGCCACCAGTCGCCCAACGGTTACGCCTAGCTATTACTCACAACACAAAAAAAATAAGCAAAAACTGCGCAGGGCATTCAAGGGCCACTTGGACCAACCATGTAAAAAATGTTCTGCTAGGCGCGGTACTATAGCGTCGCCCCATTGCGTTACAAAATTCATATGTTGGGAAGGTTTCTGTAACATTATATTTGCCGCATCGCCAGTTTCCTGCTATCGCTTGGTCATCCCGCCACACAGGAGGTGCCCCATGTATGCGCAAATGGTCAAATCCACAGGTTCTGCCGTCAAATCGCTTGACGAGATGACCCCGCAGGAACGCGCCTTTCAAGAGCGTGTCGATGCAGGCGAGCGCATCGAGCCGAAAGAGTGGATGCCGGATGGCTATCGCAAAACCCTGATCCGCCAGATCGGCCAGCACGCCCATTCTGAAATCGTCGGCCAATTGCCCGAAGGCAATTGGATCACCCGCGCGCCAACGCTGGAACGCAAGGCGATCCTGCTGGCCAAGGTGCAGGACGAGGCGGGGCACGGGCTGTACCTGTATTGTGCCGCGGAAACACTGGGCGTGTCGCGGGATGAGTTGTTCGAGGCGCTGCACGAAGGGCGGATGAAATATTCGTCGATCTTCAACTATCCCACCCTCACATGGGCCGATATCGGTGCCGTAGGCTGGCTGGTGGATGGTGCGGCCATCATGAATCAGGTGCCTCTGCAACGCTGTTCCTATGGCCCCTATGCGCGGGCTATGGTGCGGATCTGCAAGGAGGAAAGTTTTCATCAGCGTCAGGGTTTTGACATCATGATGAAGATGGCCAATGGCACACCAGAGCAGAAAGACATGGCGCAGGATGCGCTCAATCGCTTTTGGGGGCCGTCGCTGATGATGTTCGGCCCGTCAGACGAACATTCGGTTCATTCCGCGCAATCGATGGCGTGGAAAATCAAGATGAACGGCAATGACGAGTTGCGTCAGAAGTTCGTCGATCTGACAGCCCCGCAAGCCGAGTTCCTTGGCCTGACCATCCCCGACCCGGACCTGAAATGGAACGCAGAGCGCGGCCATTACGACTATTCCGAACCCGATTGGGACGAGTTTTTCGAGGTGCTGCGCGGCAATGGCCCCTGCAACAAGGAACGCCTTGGCGCGCGGGTCAAGGCGTGGGATGACGGCGCATGGGTCCGCGAAGGCCTGATGGCGAACGCGGCAAAGCGCCGTCCCATTGCAGCAGAGTAAGGCACTGATATGAAAAACGAAATCCCCCTTTGGGAAGTCTTCATCCGGGGTCAGCATGGTCTGAACCACCGCCATGTCGGCTCGCTTCATGCCGCCGATGCGCAACAGGCGATCCTTAACGCCCGCGACGTCTACACCCGGCGCAACGAGGGCGTGTCGATCTGGGTTGTGCCCTCGAACGCAATCAGCGCCAGCGCACCGTCGGACAAAGGCCCCCTGTTCGAGCCGTCCAACGACAAGATCTATCGCCACCCCACATTCTACGACATCCCCGACGACGTGGGGACGATGTAAATTATGCGGGACGAGGCGCTGTTTCAGCTGTTGTTGCGGCTGGGCGATAACGCTTTGATCCTTGGTCACAGGGTCAGCGAATGGTGCGGCCATGGCCCCTATCTTGAGGAAGATATCGCGCTGGCAAATACAGCCCTTGATCTGGTCGGTCAGGCGCAGCTTTGGCTGGGTCTGGCCGGAGAGGTCGAGGGCAAGGGGCGCAGTGCCGACAATCTCGCCTATCTGCGCGACGCCAGCGGCTTTCGCAACCTGCTGTTGGTCGAACGGCCCAACGGGCATTTCGGCCAAACCCTGATGCGCCAGTTCCTGTTCGATGCGTGGTCCCTGCCGATGCTGACCGCGCTTGGCGCATCGACCGACACCCGCGTGGGCGACATCGCGCGCAAGGCCGCCGTGGAAACCAGCTATCACCTTGAACGCTCGACCGATCTTTGCCTGCGTCTGGCCGATGGTACGCAAAAGAGCCACGACATGATGCAAGAAGCGCTGGACGACCTATGGCCCTACACGGGCGAGATGTTTCTGGGCGACGGCGTGGACACGGTGCTGGCCGACGATGGTCTTGCGCCCGATCCGACTGATTTGCGCGGCGCGTGGCAAAAGACGGTGCAGCAACTGGCAGATGTCGGAACCCTGACGCTGCCCGATGGCCAGTTTGCTCATAAGGGCGGCAAGACCGGACGCCATAGCGAGCATCTGGGGTATATTCTCAGCGACATGCAGTTCCTGCAACGGGCCTATCCGGGGGCCACATGGTAAGCCCAGAGACAACGCGCCCCTCGACGGATCAGATCCGCGCTTGGCTGGACATTGTGCCAGACCCGGAAATCCCGGTGATCTCACTGGTGGATCTGGGTGTGATCCGCGACGTTCAATGGGTGGGTGATACCTGTGAAATCACTGTATCCCCGACCTATTCCGGCTGCCCCGCCACGGCGGTGATCAATTTCGAAATCGAGGCCGCTCTGCGCCGCAACGGGGTCGAGAGCATCACGCTCAAACGCCAATTGTCCCCCCCTTGGACGACGAATTGGCTATCGGACAAGGGTCGCGCAAACCTTGAAGCCTACGGGATTGCGCCGCCGCAAGCGGCAGGCGGACCAAAACACTGCCCGCAATGCAAAAGCACCAATCTGGCAAAAGTCAGCCAGTTCGGCTCTACCCCCTGCAAGGCGCTCTGGCGCTGCGGGGATTGTCTGGAACCCTTTGACTATTTCAAGTGCATCTGATGGCAAGATTTCTTCCCCTGACCGTGACCGATATCCATAAAACCATCCGCGACGCGGTGGTGGTGACCCTGCTACCGGATGATCCTGCGGCTTTTGCCTTTACCCAAGGCCAGTATCTGAGCTTTCGCCATGACTTTGACGGGGTCGAACTGAGGCGCAATTACTCGATTTGCAGCGGTCTGGACGATGGCACCATCTCGGTCGGGATCAAGCGGGTCGATGGTGGGGCCTTTTCCACCTGGGCCAACACGGAATTGCGCGTGGGCGACAGGGTCGAGGCGATGCCCCCGGCGGGGCGGTTTTTCACGGCGATAGAGCCTGATACCGCGAGGCACTATCTTGGGTTTGCCGGGGGATCGGGGATTACACCCGTTCTATCGATCCTCAAGACGGTGCTGGCGCGAGAACCCCAGTCGCGCTTTACGCTGGTCTATGCCAATCGAGCGGTCCAGACGATCATGTTCCGCGAAGAGTTGGAGGACCTCAAGAACCTCTATCTGGGCAGGCTCAGCGTCATTCATATTCTGGAAACCGACAGTCAGGATATCGACCTGTTCACCGGGCGCGTGGACGCCGAGAAATGTGCAGGGCTGTTCAAACACTGGATCGATGTGGGGTCTGTCGATACCGCCTTTATCTGCGGACCAGAGCCGATGATGCTGGCCATTGTCGAGGCCTTGCAGGCCCATGGACTGAGCCGCGATCAGATCAAGTTCGAGTTGTTCCAGAGCGCGCAGCAAGGACGGTTGGACCGCCCCGCCGTCTCTATGGATCAGGCCGCCCTTGAGGCCGGGTGCGAAGCGATCGTGACGCTGGACGGGCGCACGCGGACCTTCCGCATCCCGCGCGACGGATCGCGGTTGCTGGACGCGGTGAATGCGCACGCGATGGACGCGCCGTTTTCTTGCCGGGCCGGAGTATGTTCGACCTGCCGCGCCAAGGTCATCGAGGGCGACGTAGAGATGGTCGCCAATCACGCGCTGGAAGACTACGAAGTGCGCGCGGGCTATGTGCTGACCTGTCAATCGGTTGTGCTGAGCGACCGTGTCGTGCTGGATTACGATCAGTAGCGACAGTTTTTTTAATGGATCGAATTGCGTTGCAATCCGATCCGCTGGGGGCCTTGCCCCAGACCCCCAGAGTATTTTTGCCAAGATGAAAGGCAAAGGCTTTGTTGTGGCAGATTGGGTTAGGGTTTCGGACGTTTGTCGATAACGCGGCGGGCTTTGCCTTGACTACGTTCGACATCGCCGGGGGCGAGCAGGTCGATGTCCGTCGAGATGCCGATCATGTCTTTGATCCGACGCGCGAATTTTTCTGCAAGGCCAGCGGTGTCACCACCGGGAAGCGGCTCGCAGAGGACACGCAGGGCGTCCATGCGACCCTTTTGGATCAGTTCGATCTGGAAATAGGGCGCAAGGCCGGGGGTCGCCAGCAGGGCCTCTTCGATCTGGGTGGGAAAGACATTGACGCCGCGCAGGATGATCATGTCGTCACTGCGCCCCGTGACCTTTTCCATCCGCCGCATCGAGCGCGCTGTGCCGGGCAAGAGGCGTGTCAGATCGCGGGTGCGATAGCGGATGATCGGCATCGCCTCTTTGGTGAGGGTGGTGAAGACCAGTTCGCCCAACTCGCCGTCCTCGACCAGTTCGCCGGTTTCGGGGTTGATGATTTCGGGCAGAAAGTGGTCCTCCCAGACATGCAGGCCGTCTTTGGTCTCGACACATTCATTTGCGACACCCGGCCCCATGACCTCTGATAGCCCGTAAATATCAACGGCATGCATGTCAAAGGCCGCCTCGACCTCTGCCCGCATGGCGTTGGTCCAGGGTTCCGCGCCGAAGATGCCCACATCCAGCGAAGAGGCGCGAGGATCAATGCCTTGGCGTCGGTATTCTTCGAGGATGTTGAGCATATAGGAGGGCGTGACAAGGATGGTCGAGGGCTTGAAATCCTCGATCAGCATCACCTGACGAGGGGTCATCCCACCCGAGACCGGAACCACGGTACAGCCCAGCTTTTCTGCCCCATAATGCGCGCCAAGGCCACCGGTGAACAACCCGTATCCATAGGCATTGTGCACCATATCACCGGGGCGTGTGCCGCTGGCTCGCAGGGAGCGCGCGACGAGGGTGGCCCATGTGTCGATGTCTTTCGCGGTATAGCCGACGACCGTGGGTTTGCCGGTGGTACCGGAAGAGGCATGAATGCGCGCCACCTGCGCACGCGGCACGGCGAGCATGTCAAAGGGGTAGTTCTGGCGCAAGTCGTCTTTGACGGTGAAGGGGAATTTCGCCAGATCATTCAGGGAGTTGAGGTCATCAGGATGAACGCCTTTTTCGTCAAAGCGGGCGCGGTACATGGGCACGTTGTCATAGGCATGGCGCAGGGACCAGCGCAGGCGATCCAGTTGTAGCGCCTCAATCTCGTCACGGCTGGCGATCTCTATCGGGTCAAGGCTGGCGCGGTCGGGGGTGAGGTCTTTCATGTGGCGCTATCCTCTTTGAAATGCTGGCCCGCAATGGTGCGGGAACAGCCGCGCATCTCTGCGATCACGGTGCCATCGGTGCGCATTACCTGCACGTCGTAAATGCCGCTGCGCCCGCGCAGACTGACCTCGCGGGCGGTGGCAGTCAACTGGTCGCCCAACAGGCCCGGCGCGATAAAGCTGATCGTGTTGTGCTGGGCGACGGCGAAGGCGTTATAGCTGTTACAGGCAAAGGCAAAGGCACTGTCGGCGAGGCTAAAGATCACGCCGCCGTGGCAGATATCATGTCCATTGGTGTGGTGCTTTTTGACCGTCAGCGTCGTGACGGCCGCACCCGGCGTGACCTGCGCCAGCGTCATGCCGACCCATTTGCTGGCGTCATCGCTGGCCCACATGGCCGCAGCACTGCGCGTCGCGCGTTCCTGTGCGGTGATCATCTGCGCGGTCCCCTCCCAAAGAATGCACGTCCGGTCGTTTAATACGTTACAAGAATTGCGCAAATCCCTCAAAACCTGTTACGTATTATGAGCACAGCGGGCGGTGACATTGCAAGCAGGAGATTGCGGGATGGGTGTACTTGAGGTTCAAAGTTTTGCGGTCGGGCGGTGGATCGCCCCGGACAGCAGCGCCCGCCAAATCTCTAGTGCCGTGACCGGAGAGGTGATTGCACAGGCCGGATCGGCGTTGGATGTGCAGGCGATGCTGGATCATGCGCGCGACGTCGGCGGGCCTGCGTTGCGGGCGATGACATTTCACGACCGCGCGCGGATGCTGAAGGCTTTGGCAAGCTATCTTGGCGCACGAAAACAGGCGCTGTATGATCTGAGCTTTGCTACGGGCGGGACGCAAAAGGATCACCTGATCGACGTCGATGGCGGGATTGGCGCGACCCTTGTTTTCGCCTCAAAGGGGCGGCGCGAGATGCCGGACGGGCATGTCTATATTGATGGCGCGGTCGAACAGTTTGGACGCAGCGGCAGCTTTGTCGGGCAGCATATTTGCGTTCCCAAACAAGGCGTTGCGATCCACATCAACGCCTTCAACTTTCCGGTCTGGGGAATGCTGGAAAAGCTGGCCCCGACTTTGCTGGCGGGGGTGCCTGCCCTTGTGAAACCAGCCACGGCCAGTTGTTATGTGACGCAAGCCGCGGTGCGAATGATGCTGGACAGCGGGCTTCTGCCTGAGGGCGCGCTGCAACTGATTTGTGGCGGAACGGGTGACCTGCTGGACCGGCTAACGGGTCAGGATGTGGTCAGCTTTACCGGCTCTGCCGCCACCGCGCTGACCCTGCACAGCACCCGTGCGATCCTGTCGGGCTCGGTGCCTTTTATTGCCGAACAGGACAGCCTGAACGCCTCGATCCTTGGGCCGGACGCCGTGCCCGGAACGCCGGAATTCGACCTGTTCATCAAGGAAGCCGCGCGCGAGATCACCACCAAAGCGGGGCAGAAATGCACCGCGATCCGTCGCATGATCGTGCCAGACCCGCAGCCCGTGATAGAGGCGTTGTCAGAGCATCTGAGCCGCATCATCATCGGCGATCCAAGACGCGAGGATGTCACCATGGGCGCGCTGATTTCGACGGCGCAGCGACGTGATGTACTTGAAAAGGCGGGCATTATCGCCAGCGAGGCTGAATTGGTCTATGACGGGGCATTGGATGTACTGGGGGCGGATGCCGAACAGGGCGCGTTCATGTCTCCCAAGCTGTTCTTCTGTGCGGACCCCGACAGCGCGCAGCAGGTCCATGCGACAGAGGCGTTTGGTCCTGTTTCCACAATATTGCCCTACCGCGACGTCGATCAAGCGATCGCGCTGGCCAATCGTGGTGGTGGCTCGCTGGTGGCCTCGGTTTTCACACATGACGGCGATGTGGCGCGTCAGATCGCGCTTGGCAGTGCTGCGCATCACGGGCGGCTCTATTTCAACAACCGCGACTCAGCACGCGAGGCCACCGGGCATGGCGCCCCCCTGCCCCATATGGTGCATGGCGGGCCGGGACGCGCGGGGGGCAGCGAGGAACAGGGCGGTATTCGTGGCGTGATGCATTACATGCAACGCACAGCGGTTCAGGGAAGCCCCGATATTCTGACAGCGATCACAGGCACTTGGGTGCCCGGCGCGGCAGAGGTCACAGGCCCCGCGCATCCCTTTCGCCGCAGTTTCAGCGATGTCCGGATTGGCGAGACCATTCACACCGCACCGCGCGTCGTGACGCTGGAGGATATCGAACATTTTGCCCATTTCACCGGGGATACGTTTTACGGCCACATGGATGAAGTGGCCGCCGCCGCAAACCCGTTCTTTCCCGGACGCGTCGCGCATGGCTACTTGTTGCTCAGCTTTGCGGCGGGGCTGTTTGTGGACCCCGATCCGGGGCCGGTTCTGGCAAATACAGGCCTTGATAATTTACGCTTTATGAAGCCGGTATCGCCCGGCGACAGCGTCAAGGTGCGTCTAACGGTCAAGCAAAAGACCAAGCGCAATGACGACTATGGCAAGGTGCGCTGGCATGTGAACCTGAGCAATCAGAACGATGAACAGGTCGCGCAATACGAATTACTGACGATGAACGCGATGTAGCGCCGTCCAAGCCGGTTAACCGCAGGCGACATCCCCGTCGGAATAGCTGCATTCACACAATGCCGCGCAATAAGTGGCACGCTCTTCGTCGTCGTCCATGATCATCTCGTTGTCGATCTGGCAAACGCGAAAACAAGCGGCGGGTCCATCCGACACCGTCACGCGGTGCAGCATGTCCTGCCAGAGCACACCTGTCGCATCAGCAGGCTGAATGCCCTGCGCGGCCACTTGGGACAGCATCATAACGCTGAGAACAGTCCATCCAAGGGCAATACGGCGCAAGGCTTTGTAAATGAGAGGCATAGCGGAGTTTTCCTGTTCTGGTCTATTTCTGATATCTGTCTGGCGAAAGCGCCAGAGCCCTGTTTGCCCAAGCGATCTTGGTTCATGCTGTCTTACTACGACTCCAGATACATAAACGTGGCCGTCGCCAGCGCGGCAGTTTTGGTCGACCCCGCCACACAGATTGTCACGCGGCACACGGCCAGCTTGCGTCCGTTGCTTTCCAGATCAACGCGGACGTCCACATCGCCACCCACCAAGGGCCGGATAAAGCGCACCGACATATCCGTGGTGGTACAGTTGCGAAACCGCCCGTTCGCCCCCGTAAGGGCCAGAACACAGGCAGTGTCGGCCACGGCGGCAATCGCCTGTCCACAGATCACGCCGACGCCCGGCCCGCCGCGCAACTCGATCCGCTCGTTCTTGGGCAGGCGCAACCGCGCGTGGGTCGGGCCCGTTTCGACCAGTTCCAGCCCCAGTTCCGCCACCCAGGGCGCAAAGCTATGGCCGATAATGGCAACGGTCTGCGACGGGGTTAGCGGATCGGTCATATTTTGGGCCTTTCGATTGCGCCCAACCAATCTGGCACCTCGCGGGCCCCGCGTCTATAAGCAAGCGATGGATACTCCCTCCTCCTCTGCGCCCAAGACGGCGATCCAAACCTTGGGTGCGCTGGGGGATCTGCGCGTCTGGTCGGTCATCATCACCATCTTTGGCGATGCGGTCATGCCGCGTGGCGGCAAGGTTTCGGCCACGGCTCTGGCGACGTTGACGGATCGACTGGGCATCAAACCAGAGGCGCTCCGTGTGGCCCTGTTCCGGCTGGGCAAAGACGGTTGGATCACCCGCAGCAAACGGGGGCGCAACAGCTATTACGCCCTGACCAAACGCGGACGAGAAACCTTTTTGCCCGCAAGCCGACGCATTTACGCCAAGGCCACCACGCTGAGCGGGCCTTGGCACATTGCCGCGCTTGGTCCGGGCACAGAGGCTGATCGCGCTGTCTGCGAGGACCGCCTGGCAGACATGGGGTATGTTCGCCTGACGCCGATGCTGTTCCTGGGTGCTGCCAACGGTCCCAAACCACCGTCCGAAGTGCTTGTGATCAGTGGAATTTTGCACCAGCTGCCCGATTGGGCGCACAACGCTCTGGCCCCGGACAGCCTGCAACAGGATTACGCCCGGCTGGAAACCGTCCTGCTTGACCTGTGCAAAGCCCCGCTTCCAAGAGACCCTGAAACCGCCGCCGCTCTACGCGTGCTGCTGGTGCATCAATGGCGGCGGATGCTGTTGCGACACGCCGATCTGCCGGCAGAGGTTTTACCCAAAAACTGGCGCGGCGAAGCCTGTCGGGCGCTGGTGTTGGGACTATACCAAGCCCTGTCAGAAACAGCCGACCCTTGGCTGGATAATATCATTCAAACAAGGGCTTAACTGCGAATCCGTCGCGTCGGCCAAGGCGTTTCGCAATCCATGATGAAAATCGAACGAATTCTTATGCCAAAATCCCTTGACGCCACCGCCACACTTTCGTACCACGCGCTCGGTTTAGGCGAAGTAGCTCAGGTGGTTAGAGCAGCGGAATCATAATCCGCGTGTCGGGGGTTCAAGTCCCTCCTTCGCTACCAATTATCTCATTGAAAGCAATGGGTTGCAAGTCTTCTTGCCGCACGAAAAAAACGTCTCTATAGTTAGACACAGTTAGACACTGCGCCTGAAACGTGGAGACGCCGTTGGATTCGGTCAACAAGAAGATTGCGGTGAAGCAGATCCGCAGTGGATTGAGCATCTACAAGGCGGGGCGATCACCTTACTGGCAGGCGCGTATTTGGGATGCACGGGCAAAAAAGTACATCGTGAGATCAACGAAGGAAACTAATCGCCTCGAGGCTGCAGAGGTTGCCGAAGAAGTTATGGCGACTTTCAAATCGAAGCAAAACACTAATCACGCTGCGACGAAGAACCGGTCGTTTGAGCACTACGCCCGCGTCTACTCAAAAATGAAGAAATTTGAGTCAAAGAGTGCACGCAATCAACGTTCATATTCCGACGAGCACAAGCTGCTCTATCGCGAGACGGACGGCATCGTATCTTATTTTGGCAACTATGATGTAGGTAAGATCACATCGGGCATGGTGCGCGATTACCTGCACTACCTTGATGAGCGTCGCGAAGCACCACTCGCACCTTCTACGAAGGCCAAGCACGGTATGATGATCGGTAAGGTGCTCAGCTTTGCTCTCGACGATGGAGTGATCGACATCATTCCAACAATGCCCAAGCTTCGGACTAAAGACTCGCCGCGCGTCTCGTTTACAGGCGCTGAGTATAAAAGGCTTATTACGACTGCGCGTACGATTGCGGCTGCGGGCAACACGGAAGTTCGAGGCGTCAAAGTGAGACCAGAACACGTCGATATGTGGACGTTCATGGTACATTCTTTCCTAAGGCCGACAGAGAGGGAGTTGTTCGGCCTGCGGCATTCCGATGTTATCCGGAAGGGCAAGCCGATGAACGAAGATGACCCACTGCACCTTGAACTCGAACTCCAAGGCAAAACAGGTTTTCGGACGACTGCAACGATGCCGCGCGCGTATCATCTCTACGATCATCTAGTGGATGACCGTGTCCACTTTGATTCTACCGACTAAGAGGTGGTCGCGGAATTTCGGACCAGTTGTTAAGGTGGATCGCATGATGAG
>ERZ887830.1465-NODE-1465-length-13159-cov-14.598443_pt1 | contig 13159 bp, 18 predicted proteins | sample MGYA00521101_ERZ887830 | MGnify/ENA primary metagenome ERZ887830 (study PRJEB32303, sample SAMEA104408592) | aquatic metagenome | biome: Marine water; feature: Pelagic; material: water | place: Baltic Sea | collected 2014-06-05T16:38:00 | depth 1,762 m ...
CCTATAGAAGGGTTACAAGACATTTGCCCAATGTCGTCTTTAGAATTACTAATTAAAGCAGTTTTGAGACCAAAATTATTACATATATTTGCAGCCTCTATGCCAGCATGACCTGCGCCTACAATAATTACATCAAAATCTTGTTTCACGTGAAACACTCACTCTCTAATTACTGATAATATAATTTATATTAAAGAATAAATCATTAATAATTGTAAATAAAAACGTAATTGTTCCACGTGGAACTTATTTACCAATACAAAATTTACTAAAAACATTGTTTAATATATCTTCATTATTTATGTATCCAAAATTTTCTGAAAACTCATCAATTATATTTCTTATAATTTCTTGTATAATCAGTATATCTTTCTGTTCTAAAAGATAATCTTTCTTTTTTAATATATTTTCGAGAAAAATTAGCTCATTTTTATTTAAACTCAGGTCCTTCTTAGCTGTTTTAATTTGCTTGTTGTAAATATTTACTAATTTTAGTTTCTTTAGTAATTGCAATCTTGGGATATCTCTGTTTGTTTCAATTACATTTGCTTGAGATATAGAATTTTTCTGGATATCGCTTTTATTACTTATTAATGTGTAATTAGTTCCAATTGAAAAGTCACTAATCATTCTTTTTAAAGCCGTTCTTGTAAGTTTTCCATTAAAAACAATGAAAAAATGATCAATATCTTTACTTATTTTAACAGCTTTTTTATAACCGATTAACTCGACTTTTCCTTGTTTTTTTCTGTATCCAGCTGTGTCGAATATTTTAAATGTCTTGTGATCATAAATCATGTTTTCAGAAATAATATCTCTTGTTGTGCCTTTAATATTTGTAACAATTGCCCTTTCTGAGTCTATGATTTTGTTAAAAATTGTTGATTTTCCTGTATTAACATCACCAATAATCATTATGTTTAGAATATTTTTTTGTTCTATTGTTGTTCTATTTTTTGTTATTGCATTTTGAACATTTTTAAAAAAACTACTTATATCAAGTAATATCGACTTTAATTCAAAATTTTCATCTTCTGTGAAGTCTATCGTCGTTATAATCTTTGAGTAAATATTAACAACGTAATCTTTTAAATTATAAAGGGCACTTTCTTGATCGCCATTAAAGAGGATTTTTTTACTATAATTAATCACTCCTATATTATCTGACACAATCATATTATTGATAGACTGTCCTTGTTTAAGAGTTATTTTGTTGTTTAGCATTGCCCTAAAAGAAAATTCGCCTTTTTTTGCAGCTCTTATGCCCGGATGAGAGATACAAGAAATAGCTTTTTCCAGATGACTAGCAATAGCCAAAGATCCATGAATATATATTTCTGCTATATCTTCACCAGTAAATGACCTGGGTGATTTAAAATAAACAATATTAGCAATATCAATTAGCTCTTTTTTTTGGTCATACAATTTTTTATAAAAAACAAAATTTGGTTTTTTAGAGAAGTCGAAATTTGTTAAGTTTGCCAAAATAACTAATGTAAGCGGTCCTGATATTCTGTAACCAATAACTGCCGACTTTACAATTGGAGTAAAATTAGAATATATGGTATCAGAATTGTACATATTGTTACTATAGACTCAGGTAAAAACTAGTAAAGGCTCTTAAGATTGAAAATGGAAAAAAATATATTTTATGATTTAGAATATGAGGAGCTGAAAGCTTATTTAAGTAATAGTTTTAATTTAGATGAAAAAAAGTCAAGCATGAGAGCTAACCAAATTTGGAAGTTTGTTTATAAAAAAGGTTTAATGCAGGTAGATAGTTTTTTAAACATTTCTAATGAACTAAAAGAAAACTTGGAAAACAAAATTAATTTTGATCGTATAACAATTAGTGAAGAGAAAAAATCCGTAGACGGAACAATTAAATGGTTACTAAAATTGAAAGACAACAATTTAGTTGAAACTGTATATATACCTTTTGGTAAAACAGGGACATTGTGCATTTCATCTCAAGTTGGCTGTACTTTAAATTGTAAATTTTGTCATACGGGCACACAAATGATGGTAAGAAATTTAGATACTAGTGAAATTATCCAACAGCTATTAATTGCAAAAGATAGGCTTACAGATTGGGGAAGTGAAAAAAAAATTCGTAATATTGTTTACATGGGAATGGGTGAGCCGTTTTATAATTATTCAAATGTAAAAAAATCAATAAATATTTTGAATAATAATTTTGGTTTAGATTATAGCCCCAGAAGAATTACAGTATCTACCGCTGGAGTTACTCCACAAATCTTAGAAGCAGCCAATGAAATTAAGACATGTCTAGCACTATCATTACACGCACCTAACGATGTAATCAGAGAGAAAATTATGCCAATTAATAAAAAATATAAGATAGCAGATCTAATATCTAGTTGCTCAAATTATGCAAAAATAAATAATGAAAAAATTTTTTTGGAATATGTTTTATTGAAAGATATTAATGATTCAGAAAGTTGTGCAAAAGAACTGATCAAATTGATGAGTAAATTACCATGTAAATTAAATTTGATTGAGTTTAATGTTTGGCCCGGTGTAGGTTATGAACCATCTAACAAAGAGACAGTTGATAAATTTTTTAACATAATAAAAAACTCCGGACATATTGTAACTTTAAGAAAGTCTAAGGGTGAGGATATTCTAGGTGCTTGTGGACAGCTAAAAACAGAGAGTGAAAGAAAGAAAAGAGCCTTAATTAATTAGCTTTTGTTCATACTCAAGAAAAATTCTTGATTGGTCTTACAATCGCGCATTTTATCAAGTAAAAATTCCATTGCATCTACCGGTCCCATTGATGATAAAATCTTTCTTAATATGAATACTTTTTGAAGGTCGCCTTGATCTAATAGTAAGTCTTCTTTTCTTGTTCCGGATTTCTGTACATCAATAGCAGGGTACGTTCTCTTGTCTGAAAGTTTTCTATCAAGAACAATTTCTGAATTTCCAGTACCTTTGAATTCTTCAAATATTACTTCATCCATTCTACTACCAGTCTCAATTAAAGCAGTAGCTATGATTGTTAAAGACCCACCTTCTTCAATATTTCTTGCTGCACCAAAAAATCTTTTTGGCCTTTGTAAAGCATTTGCATCAACACCGCCTGTGAGAACTTTTCCACTTGAAGGAACAACTGTATTGTAAGCTCGTCCTAATCTTGTTAGTGAATCTAGTAAGATAACAACATCTAATTTATTTTCAGCTAATCGTTTTGCTTTTTCTATAACCATTTCTGCAACTTGTACGTGTCTTGCAGCTGGCTCGTCAAAAGTTGAACTAATTACTTCACCTTTAACAGAGCGTTGCATATCCGTTACTTCTTCTGGTCTTTCATCTATAAGTAGAACAATCAAATATACATCGGGATAATTATCTGTGATAGATTTTGCAATTTTTTGTAATATTACAGTTTTTCCAGATCTAGGTGGCGCAACAATAATTGATCTTTGACCAGCACCAACAGGAGCAACAATATCAATAATTCTTGATGTAAGATCTTTATCTGGCTTGTCAGTTTCAAGACTAAATTTTTTTTCAGGATATAAGGGGGTTAGGTTGTCAAAATTTGTTTTAAATTTATTATAATCCTTTACGTTAACAAAGTTTATTTTGTTAGTTTCTATTAAAGCAAAGTACCTTTCACCTTCTTTTGGTGGTCTAATTGGTCCTTCTAATGTGTCACCTTTTCTTAATCCGTATTTTTTAATTTGATTTGGACTAACATATATATCATCTGGGCCTGGTAAATAGTTGGAGTCTGCAGATCTTAAAAAACCAAAACCATCTTGCATAGTTTCTAGTACACCTTCACCAATAATTTCCTCACCCTTCTCGCCCAGCTTTTTTAGAATTGAGAAGAAAATTTCTTGTTTGCGTTGACCGGCAGAATTTTCAATACCAATACTACTCGCGTAATCGAGTAATTCCTGTGGTTTTTTTACTTTTAATTCGTTTAAATGCATGAGGTTAATTCTAAGAGCTTTGTCTTAAGTAAGAAAATTCAATATATATAAATTATCGAATAAATAAATATATTTTTTTAAAAAAAGAGAGTTATGTAGTAGTAGGTCTAAATACGGGGATTAACAGTTTAATTTACAAAAAACCCATGAAAACCTAACTTTTAGAAATTAATCAACACCTGTTAGTAGGTTGATAAGAATAAAGTTATACCTATAATTATGAATATGATTGAAAATAAGGACTTTTATGCACTTTAATCAACAGGTTACTAATAGTTTGATAATAGGAACCCAAAGCAAGACTAGGAGAAAACTACTTACAGACGCAGGTCTGACTTTTCAATATCAGTCTCCAAATATAAACGAAGAGGAGATCTTGCTAGGAAATAAAATAGTTCAATCACAACAAGCTTTGCGTCTTGCTGGGGAAAAAGCCCTGCACTTAAGTCAAATTTATAAAAATTCAATAATTGTGTGCTTTGATACAACTGTTCACATTAACAATAAAACAATTTTTAAGTCTACCACAAAAGAAGAATGTTTAAGCGTCCTAAATCTCTTGAACGGAAAAAAACACACTTTATATACAGCGTGCGTTATCATTAAAAACAAAAAAATACTTTGGTCAACAGTTGAAAGAGCAAACATAACATTTAAGAACAACACAAAGAAAAAACTTAAAGATTATGTAAACTTGCATTTTAATAAAATAGTAAAATCTGTTGGTTGTTATAATATTGAGTCACATGGAAAAGAAATTATAGAAAAGATCGACGGTAGTTATTATGCAATATTGGGAGTGCCATTAGTGCCTTTGTATAGGGCATTAAGGTTTATTAAATGAGAAAAAAGATTGGCATTGTGGCAGAAAAATTATCACATAGCCTATCGCCAATAATACATAACTATTGGATGAAAATAAATAAAATCGATGCAGAGTATGTTTGCTATGAGATTAAGCCTAATGAGATAAATCAGTTTTATAAAGACTTCAAAAAAGATAATAACTTTTTAGGATTTAATGTAACAGTCCCCTACAAGGAAAATTTTTTTCGTATATGTGATAACATAAACGACAGAGCTGAAAATATAGGGTCTATCAATTTAGTATATAAGAAGAATAAAAAGATTTACGGGGATAATACAGATTATATTGGGTTCGCAAAAACATACAAAAAATTAGTCAAAGAAAAAATTAATAAAATATTATTGATTGGGGCAGGAGGAGCCGCAAGATCAATATTACAATTTCTCAATGATGAAAATATTAATCAAATAGATATATTTACAAGATCGTTAAACAAGAAAAAAACATTATCAAAATCAATGTTTAATAATTTTATTATTGACAGTAAAGAGTTACGAAGCAAAAGTTATGACTTAATTATAAATGCTTCTGATGCCGGAATGCTTGGTAGGAAAAATTTAGCTAGTAATGTTTACAAACTAGTTAGCAACACATCTTACGTAATAGATATTGTTTATAACCCAATGAGAACGAAATTAATTGATATAGCCAAAGCAAATAATGTCTCTCATGATGGTGGTTTGGGCATGTTATTGGAGCAAGCAAAACCAAGCTTTGAGGCTTGGTTTAAAACAGAAATATCAATAAGCCAGTATTTAAGAAATAAGTTAAAATCACAGTTAAATCATGATTAAAATTGCTATTACAGGTAAAATTGGATCAGGCAAATCAACAGCTTTAAGTTATTTCAAGCGAGCGGGCAACTTTGCTATTTCCTCAGATTTAATCATTAAGTCAATATATGAAAATGAAGAAACCCGATCCCAACTTTTAAAAAAACTTGGTATAGAAAAAAAAAATTATAAAGAAGTTATTATTGAAAAAATAAAAGACCCGTTATTTAATTATAAATTAAAGAAAGCTATTTATCCAATAATGGGCAGATTAAGATCAAAAAAAATTCCTACATTTGTTACAAAGAAAAATATCTTTTTTGAAGTGCCTCTATTATATGAGGAAAAACTTGAAAAAAATTATGATAAAGTTATTTTTATAAAAAGTAATCTGGCAAAAAGACTGAAAAGAATATTAATTAAAGGTAAAACAAAGGATTACTTTGAAACAATGAACGGATATCAGGGTGCGGACGCTATCAAAGAAAGACTTAGCGATATAACAATTTATAATAATGGATCAAAAATGGATTTTATTAATAATTTAATTAAGTGCGAAAAATACATATGAGAGAAATTATTCTAGATATAGAAACGACTGGTTTGGATTACAAAAATGGTCATAAAATTATTGAGATAGGATGTTTTGAGCTTATTGATAAGGAAATGGGAATGTCATATCATCAGTATATAAATCCCAATAAAAAATTAACGGAAGAAAACATTAAAATACACGGCATAACCAATGAATTTTTAGATCCTTATCCCCGCTTTTCTGAAATAGCAGAAAGCTTTCTAGAATTTATAAAGGACGATATAATTGTTGCCCACAATGCACAGTTCGACATCGGCTTTATTAATAATGAATTAATGGAGGAAAGGCTTGATCAAATTACACAAGATAGAATAATCGACACTTTAGTTATAGCTAGGGATGAGTTTCCTGGACAGCAAATAAATTTAGACAGTTTAGTGAAGAAACTAAAAATCAACTCTATGGTTAATAGAGAGCATCATGGTGCTTTAAAAGATGCGAAGATACTAACGGATGTCTATTTAGAGCTAAGAGGACACACCCAAATGGGATTTAATTTATCTACTAAAAATGATAATAATAAAGAAGTGAAAATGAAACCATTTGATGGACTTATACAATTAACAAAAGAAGAGACAGAACGTCATAAAGAGTTTATAAAAAAGGTAGAGGCGAACAGAGATACATGAGCGGTCAATTTTTAGATATAATACTATTTGCAGTTGTTGCAATTTTTCTCATAATGCGATTAAAAAATATCCTAGGTTCGGAAAAGGGCAAGATTATCAATATTAAAACTGCTAGAGCTGGCATCTTGAAGCCTAAATCAAAAACTAATACTGCTGACACAAATCCTGATAATGCTTTTTTAGAAGGAGCTAATCAGGCGTTTTCAATGATTGTTGAGGCTTATCAGTCTAGTAACATAAGCAAGGTAGAACAATTGCTGACGCCAGAAGCTCTAAAAATATTCAATGAGAATAAATCGCCTTCTAACATTAAATTTATGAACATTAAGTCTTCAAAGCTAATATCATCTAGCGAGCCTGATACAAAATTTGTGCACTTGGTTGGATTTGAGTCAGAACATTATGATGTTAAAACTAATGAACTAATTACCGTTTCAGAAGAGTGGGGATTTGAAAAAGATAAGAATTCAAAAGATCCAAACTGGAAACTATTCTCAATAAAAGTTGTCTCATAAAATTAAAATCTCTTTTAACGAAAAAAAAACCTTAGTAACAAAAGATAAAGACAATCAGATTAATAAAATATCAATTAATCTTGGCGTCAGTCCTGAGAAAGATGAATCGTCTGGCAATTATGAAAACCTTCTTAAAAACCAAGAACGCTATGATAAAAAATTAAAACCAAATTCTATATCACAAAAAAGTTTAAATGTTTCAAGCGACAAAGAATTATACAAATCGTTTAAAAAAAATAACTTCTCTAAATTGGATTTACACGGGCAAACACTCGATGGGGCTAAAAAAGTAATAGTAAAGTATTTCGAAAGCAATATTCAAATTAAAAGACAACTACATATAGTAATAACTGGTCTAGGCAACAAATCAAATCAAGAAAATTTCTTCTCAGGCAAAATTAGGAATGCCTTTACTCAGTGGATAAATGAAGAACCGATGAATGGCTTGGTACACAGTTATCACCCTTGTAAGATACAACATGGCGGACTGGGAGCTTTTTATATTAAGTTGAGATCTATAAAATAAATTTTTGATCGTCTTTTGTAACTATTTCATTACCTAAAGATTTATCAACCCACTCAGATGTAATAGTGACCTCTTTTAAATCGTCAACATTTGCCATAAAACTTACTTCTTCTAGTATTTTCTCAAACATGGTTTGAAGTCTACGTGCACCAATATTTTCAACATCTTGATTTATTTTCTCTGTGAGTTCGGCAATTCTTTCAATCGCATCATCATTAAATGTTAAGTGAATATTTTCAGTTTCAAAAAGTGCTTTGTATTGCTTAATCAAACTGTTGTCAGTTTCTTTAAGTATCTTAATTAAATCCGACATAGTTAATCCGTTTAACCTAACTCTTACAGGCAATCTTCCTTGTAGTTCTGGCAAAAGATCTCCTGGTTTTGACTGATGAAAAGCTCCAGATGCAATAAAAAGTATATGATTTGTCTCAATTGATCCGTATTTAGTAGAAACAGTGGTACCTTCAATCAGAGGCAAAAGATCTCTTTGAACACCTTCTCGTGACACGTCACCGCCTCTTCTCTCACTGCTTGTGGCTATCTTATCTATTTCGTCTATAAACACTATGCCGCTTTCTTGAACTTTCTTTATAGCAAGTTGCACAACATTTTGTTTTTCTGCAATTTTCTCTATTTCTTCTTGAATTATAGGATCGTATGCATCTCCAATTTTAATTTTAGTTTTTTGTTTATTCTTAACTCCTTTTCCAAAGATGTCATTAATATTCATCATGCCCAACTGTGCACCAGGCATTCCTGGTATGTCCATTGATTGAAATGGATTATTCTTTTGATCTATAGCAATTTCTACTTCTTTATCGTTGAGCTCATTGTTGCGCAGCATGGCCCTAAACTTTTCTTTCGTCTCGCTAGTAGGATTTTCCCCTAACAATGCATTCAGAATAATCTCTTCTGCATTTTCGTAAGCAACACTTATATATTTCTCTTTAATTATTTTTTTTTCTAAATTAATAGCTACCTCGATCAGGTCTCTGATAATTTGTTCAACATCTCTCCCGACATAGCCTACTTCTGTAAACTTTGTAGCCTCAACTTTAATAAAAGGAGATTGCGTGAGTTTTGCTAATTTTCTAGCAATTTCAGTTTTTCCACACCCAGTTGGCCCTAACATGAGAATATTTTTTGGAATAATGTCTTCTCTTAAAAGTTTATCTTTTATATTTAACCTTCTCCATCTATTGCGTAGAGCTACAGCTACCGCTCTCTTAGCATCATCTTGTCCAATAACATATCTATCTAACTCATCCTTAATTACTTGTGGTGTTAATTTCTGATCGTCCATTAAAATTTTATTTCAGATATATTTAAAGTTTCGTTTGTATAAATACAAAGCTCAGCAGCAATTTTTAAGGACTCAGTTGCAATCTCTTTAGAGTTTAAGTTACTATTTCTTTTCAGCGCTCTAGCCGCACTCAGTGCAAAATTTCCTCCCGAACCAATCGCTACTACACCCTCCTGTGGCTCTAACACATCACCGGTTCCACTTATTAGAAATGTTTCATCTTTGTCAGCCGCAATAATCATTGATTCAAGCCTTCTAAGATATTTATCAGTTCTCCAATCTTTTGCTAATTCAACACACGATCTCTTTAAATTATAAGAAAACTCTTCACATTTTTTCTCTAATCTTTCAAAAAGAGTAAATGCATCGGCAGTTGAGCCGGCAAACCCAACTATAATTTTCTCGTCGTTAAAAGTCCTAATTTTATTAGCATTGGACTTAATTATTGATGTGCCAAGTGTAACTTGACCATCAGAAGCTATTACAACAGACTTTTCGTCTCTTACACAAACAACTGTTGTAGCTCTTATTATTGTTTTGTTTTTTTCCATTAATCTTATAAATATAGTTATTAAATACTCAATTACAAATGATGCGCAAAATTTCAATAGATAGAAAAACTAAAGAAACAAAGATTTCTTTGAATATCAACTTAGACGGTTCAGGCAAATCTGAAATTAGTACTAAAATTCCTTTTTTTGATCATATGTTAGAACAAATCTCAACACACGGTCTCATAGATCTTTCAATTAAATGTGACGGAGATATTGAAGTGGACTATCACCATACTATTGAGGATGTTGGTCTGACTATTGGACAAGCTATAAGAGAGGCGCTTGGTGATAAAAAGGGCATAAAAAGATTTTCGAATTCTTATGTTGCTTTTGATGAAACATGCACGAGAACCGTTATTGATTTATGTAATAGACCTTTTTTTATTTGGAAGACGGGCACATCATTAGAACAAGTTGGCGGCATTGATGTGGAGCTGTTCTCTGAATTTTTTAAGTCTTTAGTGAACGAAGCTAAAATGAATTGTCACATCGAAAACATTTATGGTAAAAATAATCACCACATTATTGAAAGCTGTTTTAAGTCATTCGCTCTTGCTCTAAGATCTGCGATTGAAGTAGATCCTAGAAAAAAAACTATTCCTAGCTCTAAGGGAGCGCTTTGAAAAAAAAAGTTATTGGTCTAATAGATAGTGGATCAGGTAATATTGGATCAATTAAAAAAGCAATATCAAACATTATAGAAAATAAGCCTTATCAACTAAAGATCATTAAAGCCAAAAAGGATTTCAACTATATTGATAAAATAATTTTACCAGGACAAGGGGCTTTTGCCACTTTAATGGAAAACTTACATAAAAAAAATCTGTACACACAGCTTCTAAAATTAATTAAAGAACTGTCAGTGCCCTACTTGGGCATCTGTGTTGGTATGCAAATACTTGCAACCTATGGTTATGAAAATAAGAAAATAAAAGGATTAGATATAATCAAAGGAGAGATTGTAAAGTTTAAAAAGAAAAATTTAATCATTCCTCATATGGGCTGGAACACAATTAAAATTAAAAACACAAATATTGTTTTTGATCAAACAACGGACTTGAAAGATTTTTATTTTGTCCATAGTTATTATTTTAAAGGTGTGAATAGTAAAAACGTTACTGCCACTACCAAATATAGCAATAATTTTCCTTCAGTAGTAAACATAGGCAATGTATATGGTGTTCAATTTCATCCAGAAAAAAGCCATAAAGAGGGAAGTAAAATTATCAAAAATTTTATTTTAAAATCATGAAAATATATCCAGCAATTGATATCAGCGAAGGACAGTCCATTAGGCTAACAAAGGGTTTGATTGATCATAAATCTGTTTACTCTTCTAGCCCAATTGAAATGGCAAAAGAGTATAAAAGGCAAGGTTTTGAAAATATTCATATTGTTGATATTGACTCTACTTTAAGTAGAGGAAACAATTATGAAATAATAAAAGATATAAGAAAAAAAATTGATTTACATTTACAAGTAGCTGGAGGAATAAGAGACATAGAAAATATAAACCAAAAAATTACAGATGGTTTTGATAGACTGGTAATTGGAACTCTTGCTATTAAAAACGTATCTTTCTCGGATCAATTGAGTGACGCGGAACTCAATAAAATTTCTATCGCTTTAGATTTAAAAGATGGGTTACTTGCCAGTCACGGTTGGAAAGAAACAAATTCTAAATCTTTAGAAGAAATCACAAATTTTTATAATAAAAAAAACATTCATTCCTTCTTTGTGACTGATATTTCAAAAGATGGAATGTTGTCAGGACTTAATTTTGATACATTTAAAAAATTAAAAGAGCTCTCCCTCAAACCTGTAACAATAGGTGGAGGTGTAAAAAATATGAATGATATCACTAACGCATATAAAAATAATTATGGGGGTGTTGTGGTTGGAAAAGCTATATATGAAAACTATATTGATTTACAGGAGCTATCTGAGTATCAAAAGCTATGTTAAAAGTTAGAATTATACCCTGCTTAGATATTGTTAAAAACAAAGTTGTAAAGGGTGTAAATTTCAAAAATATTAAAGTACTTGGTGACCCTGTATATCTTGCAAGAAAATATTCAGACAACGGAGCAGATGAGTTGTGCATGCTTGACATAAAAGCATCACACGAAAAAAGAAAAACATTTCTTAAAACTGTCGAAGCCATCGCAAAAGTAATTGATATTCCTCTAACGGTCGGAGGAGGCGTGTCTGACATCAAAGATATCACAACCCTCTTAAATGCTGGGGCTGATAAAGTATCCATCAACACAACTGCAGTTTTAAAACCAAATCTAATTAAAATCGCATCACTTAAACACGGCTCTCAATGCATAGTTGTTGCGATTGATGGCAAGAGATATGGTAAAAAAATGCTAGTTACCATAAAAGGAGGAAGGGAAAGAACAAATAAAACTGTTGTTTCTTGGGCAAAAAATGTACAAAACTTAGGTGCGGGTGAACTTTTAGTAACATCAATGGACACAGACGGGATACAAACAGGTTTTGATAAGGAAATGCTAATAGCAATCAATAAGGCAGTTAACATCCCTGTTATCGCTAGTGGTGGAGTTGGCGAACTTAAACATTTTAAAGAGGGCTATAAAACAAGATCTACCGGGCTTCTTGCAGCTAGTGTTTTTCACACATCCAAATTTTCTATTCAACAAGTTAAAAAATTTCTAAATCAGGAAGGGGTGCCGGTTAGAATATGATTTATAGCGATCAAAATATTTTTGCCAAAATCTTAAGGAAAGAAATTCCTTGTGAAAAAATTCTAGAGAATAATTTTATACTTTCATTCAATGACATCTCTCCCAAAGCAAAAATACATGTGCTGGTCATTCCTAAAAGCCCTTATATTGACATATACGATTTTAATAAAAATGCCTCTAAAGAAGAGGTTGTTGGTTTTTGGAATGGTGTAAATGAAACGATTGAAAAATTACAAATAGTAGATAATGGATTTCAATTAAAAATTCATAAAGGTGAGACTGGCGGACAAGAGGTTTTTCACTTCCACGTCCACATTTTATCAAACGATTAATTAAAGTATTTCTTTAATATAATTCAAAATCTTGCCGTCATTTATTTTTTGAATAGCAAAGCATTTGTTTAAAGGTACCCCATGATCGGCCATTACTCATTCGCTCATCTGTATTAATATTTTCCTCATTGCCATCACTGTATAAAATTAAAATAGTATCCTCAGGATTATTTATCTGATCAATTTGATAGGCATTACCATTACCATCAACAAATGAGTTTAGTTTGGACACCTTCTTAAGGTCGCTCTCATATTTTCCAGCAAAAGAATTAAATGAGAATAGTAATATTAATAAGAATAAACTTCTCAACTATCAGAGTAGTCTGTCGAACCGATATCAACATAACTAATAATATCTTGGACACCTTTTATTGATCGTGCGTGATCA
>ERZ887830.1466-NODE-1466-length-13154-cov-6.556684_pt1 | contig 13154 bp, 15 predicted proteins | sample MGYA00521101_ERZ887830 | MGnify/ENA primary metagenome ERZ887830 (study PRJEB32303, sample SAMEA104408592) | aquatic metagenome | biome: Marine water; feature: Pelagic; material: water | place: Baltic Sea | collected 2014-06-05T16:38:00 | depth 1,762 m ...
CGGTATCCCTTGTACAACTGAGCAGGATAGCTTGCTGAGAGATGCAATGGTGGTGATTCGTCGTATCCTGACTGTGCAAGTGCAACAGCTACTCCTTGAACCAAGCCAAAGCACCAACAGTAGTTTGTTCTTGATTGATTCAATATCGGACAGTTTGCAGATTTGAACGCATCATACGGAGAACACTTGCGTTCATTCTGTTCTTTGATCAAGTCACGCCAGACATCCCTAGGATAGGTTTGTCCTGAGTATTCAGGAATGACAGATGCAAACGGTTCTGCATCAAAGTCCCTGTCAATAAAGCCAGTACCAAAATCGCTCACTTCGCACCTATCTTTTGTCTAAAGTCAGCGACAGATGAAGGAGGGTCAAGAGATTTGCTTTTCCCAGATGCATCGATGACTGCTAAACAGGGAGAGTTTGATTCATACTTGAGAAACAACTCTTGCAACCACTGAGGTGATTCAGAGATTTCACCAGGCTCATCATCGATGACTCGAAACTTGATACCACGTTGGTCTGCTATTTCATCGAGCACTGGACTTGCTGCTGTGTACTGCTGATTGATTGTCATCTCAGGTGATTTGATAAGTAATGCAGCACTCACCTTGATTGACTGCTCTTCACGATCTTGTGAAGGCAACCACTTTTTGTAGTATCCTGAATCCCAGACTACAAAGCAAAGTGCAGCAAAAAGCATGACAGGCAATTTGCTCTCTTGCTTTGCAGCAACAGTTTGTTTTGCTTGAATGTCAATCATCTTCAGTCGCCTCAACTTTACGCAGACGCTCGTCGAGGTCATTGAGCACGCTGGTTAGCTTTTCGACATCGATTGCATCTTCAATCCTGTCAGCAACTGCATCAACTTTTGGGAACCGTGCTCTCACTGCATCGACGGTCCATTCGGCCAGAGGTTTCAAGACGTTTGACACAATGAGAATGCTTATGATTCCGACAAACTGCACCGCACTGACAACACTCGTCAGCACTAGCGTTGCTAGTGACACGCTTTCCATGCCTTCAGAAGGTTCATCATCAAGCAAGAACGAAAAGACGTTATTTTCCCACATGAAAAACAACAATGCCAAGGTTCCCACGCCGCAGATGAACTGAAACGATTTGTTGCCTCGTAGCTCATTCATAACCCGGTTCCCCTGCTTGATATCCAGATTTGACTTCTTCGCCGCTTAGGTTTTCTTCGATCCACTTCTCAATGATCTGCGTAAGAAGCTTTGTCGCGATACTGAGTAGCAAAGCATTTAAGATGCCCGCGTAACCCTCGGAGTCACGAAGTCTTTTTACAGCATTTTTGCGTGCAATTCTCAAGATTGCAGGCTTTTCCGAGTAGAGATCGTGCATTCTGCACGCAATGATATATTCTTGCCTCGCGATTTCCCGAATCTTTTCGCGAGCATTTTTTCGCAAGAGCATTTTTCACCATCATTTTTGCAGAGGCAACGCCGATAAGCTTTTCGATGCGGCTTTTTGCTGAATGCATTTTTTCGTTAAGCAAATCGACGTTTTTCATTGTTTTTCCACGTTTTGCTGATTGTAAAAGCGTGGTCAAGATTGGTCCTGCTTTCTATTTCGCGAGTCAACCAATTTGCTTAACCACAGCAAAAAAACCATAGCAAAAAACGTCAAATCTGTCAATTATCAGAACGGACAATCATCTTCCTCAAGCTCTACGAAATCAGGCTTTGTTGTGAGTTTGTAGTCGGTTATTCGATGATATTTGCCATCTGGCTTTACTTTGATTCCAGTTGGGCGACTCAGGCATCCACGCGATGCTAATTCAACTGCCTCAAAAATAGTGCTAGGGATCGCATTTCTGCTCCGCTTCATCCACCATCTCATCGCATTTTGCCTCGGAAACCCTTCGTGAGCCAAGCAGATCCATTCATTGAATCGTCGAGTCGATAGATTCCCATCACGCGAGTCATCAATAGGCTCGACGGTGTACTGCACTCTCATCGACTGCTCCTTGTCTTCATCCTTTGGAGTGTGAATGAAGTATTCAACATCGATGACTTCATACCACTTTGGTTTGTTTCCAGCTTGCAGTATTTGAGCAAGACCGTCTGCTGACTTATCGATGTTCGATTCAAACTCAAACCTAAATCCACATTCGCAATACCGAGTCCCGCTTGCTACAACTGCCTCGCAGGCCGGACATTCTTTCCTTGGTGCTTCGCCGGGCTCTCCAGACGAACTCTTAGAAGATGCCATTCCAAACTCAGGATCATCTATCGCGCCGTGTCTTCGCGTGTTGCCACCGAAGTCTAGGACTAAGCACTCTGTCTTTCCATCAGCCAGCCGAAGACCTCTTCCGACCATCTGAGCAAACAAGCCGGGGCTGAGTGTCGCGCGACACAAGGCTATGAGATCAGTCTTGGGAGCATCGAATCCTGTGGTCAGCACTGAGCAGTTGACGAGCCACCTAAGAACACCATTTTTGAAGTTGTCTAAAATTGCTTCTCGTAAGATTGGCATCGTTTCACCGGTGACCACAGCAGCACGCTCGCCGGTCTTCTTTTCAATGATTTCAGCAAGGTCTTCTGCATGCTTGACGCTGGTTGTGAAGCAGAGGCACTTCTTGCGATCCTCAGTATTAGCAACAGCAATGATCTCATCTACATTTGCCTCCACGGTTGCCTCAAAGGTGCTGGCAAGTTCAGAGAGGTTGAAGTCCCATCCAGATCGACGCACCTTGCTTGTATCGACCGTTGACACGCTTGCAGTCCTAACTGGGCAGATGTATCCACCTTCGAGCATCCTCTCTACTGTGACTTCGTAGGCAGCCCCGTCAAACATCTGATCTGGTCCGACGATGGGTCCACAGTCGAGTCTGAACGGGGTTGCAGTCAATCCGAGCGTTCTTGTCTTAGGGTTGTAGGTCTTCAGGTCTGCAAGGAACCTGGCGTACTGAGTATTCTCGTTCGACGAGACTTGATGAGCCTCATCGATGATTGTCAGTTGTCTGGCCCCGAAGATATCTGCATGACCTGAGAGTGACTGAATCGTTCCGAAGATTATGTCTTTGTCTGTTTGCTTCCGGCCAAGACCGGCGCAGTAGATCCCCGCATCGACATCAGGACAGAAGCGATTGAGAGCAGCAAGGTTCTGCTGGACGAGTTCCTTTTGCCTGCATATCACAAACCCTCGATACCCTACTGAAACCAGTCCTTTGCAGATGTCTGCAATAATAATCGACTTCCCAGCAGCAGTCGGAAGGACGAGGACCGGATTGCCCTCAGAGTTACGTACATAGTTCCAAAATCCGTTAACTGCATCTTGCTGGTATTCACGCAGGGTGTATTCGTATGGTGGTTTCATTGTTGTTCCTTGTGGTTGAAAAAAGCACCCGCATCAGGAATCGAACCCGACTGATCAAGGAATTTTGAACCTTCCACGGAACCAGTTCCTTTCATTGTTTAATGTGACCAGCGACCATTCGTGCGAGCATAAAAAAAGAGCACATCAACGCCGTGCTCAAAGCGACCACCCTCGCGAGATAGGTGGATTTTTCGCACATAGTCCTCGCCAAAAATTAGCGAGAAAGGGCCGAGTGGAATCGAACCACTCAAAAACCATTGACCCAGGGGGGGGACGCTTAAAATGCAATTGGACTGGATGGTTCAACAACGCCAGACTCAACAGTAGTCGTATTCTGCGACTTTGAAACTGCATGATATCGTTTGACATCAACACCTACACCATATCCGGTATCAGGAGTGTTCTTGATGTCTGCAACGACAACCTTCTGATGAATCTCAGACGTGTCGGTGATCTTTTTAATTCCGCAGCACTCAAGCAGATTTCGGAACTGCTGATGACCAATCTCCGAAGCTTTCGGGTTTGGGTTGACCACGTTGAAATTCTGAAAGATCACTCGGTTCTGAAACTCGCCTGAGACAATCTGGAAACGCACCTTGATGTACTGACCAAGCTTAGGATCATTTTCTTCCTTCGCTTTTTTTGTGAGCATCAGATCAGTATCGATGACTACCATCGTGTACCTACCAGCAGGTACTTGCTCGTACTGAGCGTCCACTTCTACATCATCACTGTTAAAAATAAATTCTGCCATAGTTTGCTACTTTGTAGTTGAGGTTAAAAAACATTCGACTGGATCATTCATGTCAATCTTGTCAGCAAGTTCGATCCTACGCTTGCTAACATAACTCGGATGTGAATCCGACTTCAATATCCTGCGACCTGAAGTGGTCGCGATTCCACGCTCTCGGCCAAACCCTTCGTCTTTGCTACTGACGAATGTTTCGATCTCGGCGTGCAGCACTTCGTCTGCCCATTCGAGCAATCGCCCGCAAGCCTTCTTGCTTAACTTGGGCTGGACCCTATCCCACGATGCACCTGAAACAGACTCGACTTTCTTTGTCTCTTCATGTGCAATCAGGATTACAGTCTTCCCAGCAGCAATGCACAAGTCAAGTTGCTCGAAAAGCTTTCCGATCCTTCGAGCAACCTCGACTGTACCTTTTCCAAAGTCTTGCTGAAACCCTTCAGCATGCAAAGAATCTTCGACAAACTTTTCAAACCAATCAATCGAGTCGATGATGATTGTTTTGAATTCCGATGACGATGCCTCATTGGTAGCTTGCAAAACTTCCAACGCGGTGTCAACAGACAATCTTGCGACATCGATGTCTCCTGAACCATCTTCGGTCGCGATGACGAGCGCATCGGGAAACCTAGATGCCCAAGTGGTCTTTCCCACGCCGTGAGATCCGTAAACGCAAATGCGTCTTGGCTTTGCAACTTTTCCTCTTTGTACCTTTTCAAGTATGCTCATCTTTTCTTTTTCTCCTTGCTTTGATTGACCTTTCGGCCAACTCTTGTGGTGTAAAAATCTCGTAAGCCCCTCTTACTTCAGACACGTTGTAACAAAGACCATCACTGGCAACGATCATCAAGTCGATTGATATGTGGTTTTCGGAAATCTCGACATCTGCTCTCAAAAAAACTGGAAGCAAATTGTGCTTATCGAGTCCTTTAGTATTCACCAAAGGGCTTAGATAATCAGTCCGAAAGTGATTTGATATCAACCCTGCTGCTCTACGAAAATTAAACTTAGAAGCTTTTTTTTCGCAGGCATCTGCTTTCCTTAATAACCAAGTCACGAAGTCAGGGTAGTTTTCGCAAGTCAGGTTTACGTTTAAATAGTTGCTTTTTTCCTCCATTTTTGCTATATCCTTGTCTCTTCTTTCCGATTCTAAGCGTGTTAAGAGATTGTGGTCAAGATGCAATTTCAAGATTTTTCGATATCAGCAAAAGACAAACTTTTTACGCTGGTTATCAACAAAGAGTTGAAAAACGGGAACACAGGCCGAACAAAACACTTTTCCGCTGCTCATCGAGACAAGCAGCAATGGCTTGCTGAGATCCCTCATAGTCGCGTGGTAGCCACGCCGGAAGTCGAGATGACTCTCAGGCAGTTCTATCATGAAGTGCTGTTGGAAAACGTCTTAGCACAGCGTGTAGGACTGGTCGTCGAGAGAGTGCTCGGCAAACGACAGCGTCTTTGGGATCACGATTCTACTTTGCGTGGAGCAAAAGAATTGGTTGATTCGTTGGTCACTTATGGCATCTTGGAAGACGACAGCGCAAAGCACGTTGCATGGTGCTTGGGAGTTCAAGATCCTGATGACAAAGAAAACGGACCCTACGTCCGCGTACACTTTTTTGAGGCCCAAGGATGAGCAAGTCAAATCGAGTCGGGATCATCGGAGACAGCCACTGCCCGGTGATGCTAGATGGATATGCAGAGTGGTGCATGAGCATCTTTGAGCAGTGGCAGGTGAACCGCATCATCCACATTGGTGATCTTGCCGATCATCACAGTGCAAGCTTTCACGAAAGTGAGATTGGCTTTACTGACATCGTCGGTGAGATGGAAGCTGCAAGGGATCAGATACAGCACATGCAGAGCATCTTCGGCAAAACCGTTGAGGTCATGACTGGTAACCATGACGCAAACCTGCAACGCAAGATGAAAGCAGTTGGCTTAGATCCTTCGCTGCTAAGAAAGCAGGCTGAGATATGGGGCATCGACTGGAAGTTCTACCCAAGATATCACAAGTTGCAGATTGACGACTACCAAGTCTTCCACGGTGACCAAGGACGTGGAGGCAAGACTCCTGCAATTGCCAAAGCAGAATCAGACTGGACATCGTCTGCCATCGGCCATCACCACACTGCCGGAGGTGTGACCTGGGGATGCAACAACAACTCACGATACTGGGGTATGTCTGTCGGTTGTGGAATCGATCATAAGCATGCAGTCATGGCCTATGGTGCATCGTTCGCACAGAAGCCAATCATCTCATGTGGCGTTGTGGTCGATGGGGTTCCTTACTTTGAACCGATGCCAAAGAAGAACAAGTATGGACGCAAGCTCAGGTAGCCTTTCTTGCGTTCTCAATTGCTTTGTTGAGAAGTTGTTCTGCAACAAGCTTTTTCATTGTCTTTGGAACAAGTCGAAACGCCGGGATCAGGTGCTCTGACTGAGACATCAAGTGCGCAACGATTGTGTTCTTGTTGTCTTCGCACCAGACAATGCCGTATCTGTCCATTCTAGCTGCCATGTCGGAACAGGCACATCCAGACTTGTTTTTAACTGCCCAGTCAGGGATGAGCATCTCAAGTTGACTCCCTACTTTTTCTTTCATTTGCGATGTCTAAGTTAAAGTGAAATCGTGAGTTCCATTTATCATGCCACCACATGGGGAATTTCCTCCAGACAGACTTGCACTCCCTTGATATGTTCCAGTGCATGTCCCTGTGTTAGAAACTGATACAGTCCCACCACCCCAAGCCGAAGGCAACGCACCAGACGCACTGTGGTTAGTTCCATCTGTTGTGAACGTAAATGTACCAGCTACGCTTCCTTGGGGCATGCTGCCAGCAACACCAGACCAGTTGCCGTTTATAGTCGCTGTCCCACCTGATATAAGAGCAGTGCCTGTCTGAGTAAATGTTGCAGAGCAACCGCTTACTCCCCCAAAACCTCCGATTGAAAAACCAGAAACATAAGTCCCATTGCATCCACCAGCAGGAGGATCATCGCATTCGCCTGCGGACCAACTTACGCTGACAACGTCTGTAGGATTGCTAGGACTTGAGTTTACTGTTGCAGTGCAATCGCTGTCCGTAAGCGGATAAACTTGGTTAGTTGATCCATCGTACAGTGTTTGAGTACAACATCCGGTTGGGCATGGGAAGCAACCTTCAGGAAAGTTAATGTCATAGTAACTAATGCTATACCAACTCTGGTTCCATATGTAGTTATTAAATATGACTTCCCAGTCGTAGTTTATTGGATTAGTACAAGTCAGACCAACATTGCTGTTTCCTCCAGTTGCGTTGCCAATGAACTTTAACTCTTTGTAAGACTTTTCTAGCGAATCTCCCACGCATGAAATGTCTGTGATCACATCTTGCGTGCTGTATGGAAGAGACAAGTTTGCGGAGGGAGTGTCACATGCTTTTATCTCAACAGTTGTAAGTTCAATTTCGCCATCGGCGTTTGTAGTTGTCCCTGTGACAACTGTAATGTCACTTGCGTGCTCAAAAACATCGACCTCTGGCTTAGGGTCGATCTGAGTCATTTTGCACTCACTGCCACCAGATGTTTTGTTTCCCCATACAAGCATATTAGTGAGCATCTCATGCTCTATAATTCCGCAGACATCCGTTGGCTCAATCAACTTGTCAGTTTCTAAACCGCCAATCTTGGCAACAGCAGACACTTTTTCTGGTGTACCGAACAATGAACTTGCGGTCATCACCGTGACGTACAATCCAGTGTTATCATCAAGAAAAGCCCAACCAGCGACTGTAGATTTTAGATGACACAAATATTCCGTCATCTCTGCCCAAACGTCTGTTGGTGGTTGTGCTTCACTTGCTGCCAATATTCCGTCATGCTCGCTTGGAGGAAAACCCTCTGCATAGCCTCCTGATTCGTCTAGTATAAATTTTGGCGATGCACCCGAATTGAGAAACTCAGACGCGCACCACCTAGCGGTTGGCTTGTCAGCCGCGACAATCTCCCACTCTGTAGATATAGGGTTTAACGTATACGGAGCCGTCTGGTTGTCAGGACTTGGCAAATAGGCATTAGGTATATTTCTCTGAAGATCTACAGATCCAGTACCAGCAGTTATGCGTCTTGAATTCGTAAACGGTACTGTTTGCTCTAGTTCAACACCATTCCAATCGACATAAGGCCAAGATGAGGACGCAGAGTCAATTGTTGCGGTTGTAACTCCAAGCCAAGGGCCACAGCCTCCGACAAGGGTTGCGCGAACTCTCATGACAAGCTGTTCGCACCACTCTATATGCCATTGGTTTCCGACTCCATAAGGATTTCCTAATATTGCGATTCCTATTGCATCGCTGTTGCTCATGACAAACTGTTTCTTGTAGTCCCATACAGTTAGCTCATCTCCTATGGTTAAGCCGCTGTTCATTGGGTCAATTACATCTGCTGTAGCATATCCAGAAAGCAACACTCCTTCTTTTAAAAGCGATTGTGTAAGCTTAAACTTCACTCTTTTTGGTGCATCAGGATCGCCTCCACTGCCTCCATCAAAGACCCAAAAAGCCCCCACGCGAAACACTTCAATGTAAGCATCGGGTTCCAGATCGGTTTCGCTAACATTATAGACTTCGACGTTTGTACCTGATTCTTCAATTAGTTCGCCAGTCACAAAGCGAACAAGCGTACAAACTCCGCTGGTGCAAGTAGTGTCTGACCTGCCATCGATTCCTTCAGCGGGAACCTTTGCATATATATGCTCGGCCCCGGTTGGAGCAATCCCGTTAGGCACGCCACGCATAGCTTGCTTTCCGACACGGGAAAGTGCTTCTGCAACTTCTTTACTTTGAAAAGCGTAGTTTGTCATTTTATGCCTGCATGAAATCTGCAAAGTTTATTTCGTCAACCGTATCAAACCTGACATAGTCAGGAGCACCAAGTTGACTACCAGGAACCCCTGCGGAACCAAGTGCTTCACCATAAATTGAAACCAATCCTACGTTTCCAATCCCTGTGTTGTCGCCAACTAAGAATTGTTTTGCGTCACCGTTTTCATCATAATACCAGTGACCAATCAAAGGAACTCCTTGAGCATGCCCAATAAAAAGACTTGTTCCACTTGAATCCTCTGCCGAATACTCATCGATCAGAATGTTGTAGGTGACTCTATGCCATACTTCTTTTGCAACTCCAGCCCCAGCTTTGACAACAATTTCCTGCTCTACAGAATTTATGGCTGTTATCATTGCTGACTTTACAGGAAAGCCTCGATACTCTTGCGTGTTTACTCTGAAGCATCTTTTTAAAAGATCTTCGTCTGCAAATGTTTCTTCAAATTGAGTGACTGTAATTTGTAGAAGTGGTTGCTTCCTTGTGATTGGCTGATCTATTTCATTGTTTATTTTGTTGTCTTCAGCAGCAAGATCAACAGTTGGCAAAAACCGAGTAGACCTTACTCCAAGGTCAATGTCTCCCCCTAACAATCCATCTGCACCATATGCTGGAGCAGAATGAAGAACAATGTCGCGACCTACTACACTCCGAGTAACAACAGCAGGAATGTCTGTTACGTTTGTTGGTGGTTCTTGAGGTTCGGGATCTTGAGGTGTCTCTGACTCCTGAGCTTTACCTTGTTTTGCACCTCCACCGCCGCCTCCGCTGCCCCCTCCAGTTTGGAAGGTGCAGTCAACTTCAAATACAGCAGTGTTTTCTTGTTTTCTTCTTACTGTCTTTGAAGTACACACAGCAAGAGGCACGCTTACATTTGCAACCGGGTCATAATATGTGTTGTAATTAACCTGCGGTATTCTGACATTTGTAACAGAGTCTTTTGCAAACGCTGCGTGAATGTCATTAACCTGCGATCCGTGAAAATTTGCATCGCTAGGATCTGTCACGATCACAATGTATTTCTGAGTCAAATTTAATTGACAAGACTTTTGACCTCCGCTGTTATTTGCATTTGCAGAGTACCCAGTGTCACGCAATTGACAAACTTCATAAACCCATGCCATGCTTTTTCCTTTAAGGTATAGCTACTGTGTTGTTGTCCATGCCAGGTTGCTGACTAACACTTAATTTTTTTAATTCGATAATTGTGTCTTGATTCAGCTTCATTTTAAGTGCTCGGTCTTCTTGATATCTTTTTTCTTGCTTTGCTTCTTGTTTTGCATTGTCACGTTGTGTTTTTAGATAGACATATTCCTCAACGCTATTCTGCATCATTTTGCCGGGTCCAGCAGTATCAAGAGCATCCTCTATTCTTCTTCCCTGCCTCTTTTCTTCATCAAGTTTGTCTTCTTCAATCGCTCTTTCAGCGTCCGCTGCCATTGCATCTTTCTTCATTTGCAAGAGCATTCTTTCGTCCATCGCGGAGCCAACTGTTCCCTTAATCTTTGCTGCATACTCATTAAACTCTTCCTGCATCTCCATCATCTGACGTTTTTCATCACTTGCAATTTGCTTTTGCAATTTGCCTCGTTCTTCAAGATAGTTCAGTGCTTCTTCCTCCGCTTTTGCTCTTTTCTTGTCTGCGTCTTCAGCAGCAGAATAGTCTGCTGGACCTGCTGCTGGACCTGCTGCTGCCTTTGCCCTTGCCAACCTTTCATTGGCTTGCTGCTGTTCTTGAGCACGCTTCAATCTAAGTGCATCTTCCGATTCAAAAATTTCCAAAAAACTTCTAGCTCCCATAACCCAAGATCCAACCGCTGACCATCCCTCACGATTTCTTATGGCATCGGACACTAACTGGTCATTCATTTGGGTTCTAATGTCTTGCTCTCGTCTTCTGCTTCCTAATGGTTCTGAGCTTCCAGGAACCCGATCTCTATCTGGGATGCCAGAGCCTTTTTCAAGATCTCTTGCTTTTTGTCTTGTTCTTTCAAGCTGGTTTGCTTGGGAAATTACATTTGAAGTGTGAGACAAAGTCTCGTTTAGAAGATCAAGGACTACGCTAATTGGACCTTGCTTTGATTCTCCCAAATTTGCAAACAAGTCATTAAAATTGTTTGCAACTAAATCAAGCTTTCCATTTAAAGTCTGTGCCTTCTTCTCTAATCGTCCAAAATACAGCCCGCCTTCATCGGTTGCCTTAATCAAAGCGTTGTTGACATGCTCTGCTGTTATTAACCCCTGCTCCATTGCCTTGGCAAAGTTGGTCATCGAAACGCCAGCTTCGTCAGCAATGAGTTTCAAAGAAAATCCAGCATTGATCAACTGGTTCTTTTCCTGACCCATCAACTTGCCAGCAGCATTAACCTGAGCAAAAGCTCGCGTGAGGTTGTCAAACGCTGCTGCCTCGCCTCCTGCCGCGATACCAAGTCTCTCGACGATGTCTACGATGTTTTCAGTCTCAAGCCCGTAGGATGCCCAGACTCTTGCGTTCTTTATTAGACCGGCAGTTGTTAAAGAAGATTCGCGTGCAATCTTGCGAAACGCATTTGCTGCCTCTTCTCCAAAGTCTTCACCTAAGAAGACTTTCAAGTCGGTTGCTGCTTCTTGCAAATCCCCAAATTCTTGCAGCATCTTTCCAACAACAGCAGAGCCAGCAAAACCAACGCCCAAGGCAAGACCAGTTGCTCCCCCTGCCATAGCTCCTATACCAATGCCTCGTCCAACAGCAGCACCACCTTTGCCTCCGAACATCGACGCAGCAGCACCTCCGATGTTTGCTAGGTTCATCCGAGAGGATGCAGCAGCATTGGCATTCTTTGCTTTTGTGTTTAGAAGCAATTTATGAGTATGCTTATTTATTAAAGCATTCTCTTGAACGTATTGCGCACGCAATCTCTTTTTTGTGTGCAAGTACGCTCTTTCGTCTATCAGATTAGCTTTGAGAGCCTTGCGTGCTTGCAGCAACTCCTTCTTATATCTCTCCAAAGGAGTTCGCGTGAGGGCAATATCCTTAGCAAGCTTCCTGCTCATTTTGGAGGCTGTTTTCAAACCTCGGCTAAACAAAGAACTGTCTGCGATGATGTCATATCGCAGAGCACCGATGCGGACGTTATTACCTGCCACTGGTCAACCTCTTGAGTGCTTCGTCGGGATCTAACATGTCCGATGAGGACGTTGTTTGCTGCTCGGCAACTTCAAACGCGATCCACTGATCAACGAGTAGAGGACTTACTGAGTTCATCCAGCAACACGGGTCATCGATGCCCAGTTTCTGGCAGATTCTAAACACCCAACGCAACCTGAAGTTTTTGTCGAAGTGCTTTACAAGCCGATCTACTCGGCCTCGTCGTTTCCCTCAAGTTCTCCATTGATCAGCATGACTGCTTCAATGAATGGATCAAGTTTGCTGCCATCAAGAGCAAGCAAGTCTTTTGAATCACCTTCGCTGAACATTGCTTTGCCGTCTTTGTCGCAGATGTGATCAATGATCAAATTCACCCTGCGTCTTTGCTTTGACTCGTTAGTCAAATTACCGTTTTTGTCGAACATGTCTGCAATCCTCTTAGATCGCTGAAGCTCAGTCGAAGGCTTGACGTGCAAGACGCCAAGTCCTTCGATGTTTACTTCTTTGACCTCAATCTTGCAGTGATCAAGCAGTAACTGTTTCGTCAGGGAAGTCATCTTTGTAATCCTCTTCAGGTAAGTCATCTGGATCGAACTCCGGTGGCATCACGCCACTGGAACTGTCGCCAAGCATAGCACTGACCTCTTCCTCTATCAAGGATTTATCAACTGGAGAAACCCGACCAATGAAACATATCGAGCTTCCAAAATCCCATGACTTGTAGCCAACCAAAGTGTCATCGACGACAACTCGGTATTGCTTGAATACCTCGTTTGAGCCGGTTGCTAGGTTCTTGCCTTCACAGGGCAGAAGTTCGACTTTCATTTTTAAGACTCAACTGTAAATGCAGGTCCAGTTTGACCATCGTAGGCAAACGTCACGTTGACGACTGCAAGATTGTTGGTGCTCAAATCTGGAAGACTATAACTGGTAATAAAACCTGTCCCAATCAAAGTTGCATTGGTTGTGTTAGTTGAAGTACCTAACGCAAACGTAATCGTAAGTGTGTCAGGGACTCCAATGATTGCGTCAAAGTCAAAAGTTGGATCAAAGATAATTTCTAGCGAGCACTCGCCG
>ERZ887830.1469-NODE-1469-length-13143-cov-3.854065_pt1 | contig 13143 bp, 9 predicted proteins | sample MGYA00521101_ERZ887830 | MGnify/ENA primary metagenome ERZ887830 (study PRJEB32303, sample SAMEA104408592) | aquatic metagenome | biome: Marine water; feature: Pelagic; material: water | place: Baltic Sea | collected 2014-06-05T16:38:00 | depth 1,762 m ...
GGTGCAGCAAAACACATGTTGTCGATTTGATCAAGAATACCCGCGTGTCCTTGAACAAGCGTGCCGGTATCAGTAACCCCACGATCTCGCTTAATCGCGCTCATGGTCATGGTCCCAGCACAAGCCATCACGGTTACCACAGCACCCAGGATACCGGCCTCCCACCAATAAAAAGGCGTTGCCCATGCGAGCAGGGCAGCAACAATCCCGGTGGTCACCATCGACCCAAGAAACCCCTCCCATGTACGCGACGCATTGATTTTTTCAGCGATCACATGCCTGCCAGCAAGGTATCCCCAACCACGCTCAAACACCGAAGCAAGCTGTGCGATTAGAACAAAAAACACGAGCACACTTCCAGGACTGCCCTGCCACTGCTCGGGGGCAGACATAGGTGGGCGGATGGTGGAAGTGAACTTGAGATCCAACAGTGCTGGCGCATAACTGAGTGAGTAGACACAAATCAGCAAACCAAACTGAATTTTTGCACTGCGTTCCAGAAATCGTTTGTAGTCGCCTGCGATCGCCGCCCGTGCAGGAATGAACAAACTGGCATACACAGGAATCATGATGCTGTAGAAATCGTAATAGTCAATGTTCTGATCCCCCCCCAGAAAACTGGGAGGATCGCTACCCAAAACTATCAAAATGTATTGCAGCGGCGTGAATATAAAGAACACCCAAAACAACGATCGGTGATCACCACGCCTTGTCGGGGTCATCGTGATAAATTCACGAAGCGCCCAAAAAGATACAAAACCAAACAGAATCACGATTCCGATTCGGTACAGCAGAAACCCCAATGCGAAAATCACAACCATCATCCACCACACTTTCAACTTGTGGTTGAAACGATGGACCAACGCTGACTCGACGCCAATCTTTTCACGCCGTGAAAGGATGAAGCCTACGACAGACGCGATACTTAGAGCTGCCAACACAATTGCCAGCAGAATATAAGTCTTCGGATCGTGCCAATTGGACTGTCCGAGAAGATTTGTCATAATGCAATGCACAGGCATTCTCAAACAGTTAATCGTTCAACCACTGCCGAGCCCATTGGCTCAGTACCAATTGCCTCGCCCCCACGGGCGATATCATGCGTTCGAAGGCCATCAGAAAGAGCCTTCTGAACCGCAACTTCGATGGCTTTTGCCTCTTCCTCAAGCTCCAGCGAGTGCCTCAACAACATGGCCGAGGCAAGAATCGTCGCGAGTGGATTAGCAATACCTTGGCCAGCAATGTCAGGCGCGGAGCCATGAATCGGTTCGTAGAGCCCGGGACCACCATTCCCAAGAGATGCGCTGGGCAACATCCCCAGCGATCCAGGCAACATCGAAGCTTCATCAGTCAAAATATCGCCAAACATGTTCCCCGTCACCACGACATCAAAGTCGCTCGGACGATTGATCAGGTGCATCGCCATGGCATCAACCAGGACGACATCATATTGAACATCTGGAAACTCTTCCTGCATCACTCTGGCTGCGACGCGACGCCACAGGCGGCTGGGCTCGAGCACATTTGCTTTATCAACACTGGTGAGCCGATTATCACGCCCCTGTGCTGCCTTAGCCGCAAGTCGAACGATCCGCTCAACTTCACCAACACTATAAACCATGGACTGATACGCGGACTCGGCTTGGCCACTGCCATCGGTGCCGGAATCGCCGAAGTAAATACCGCCCGTCAGTTCTCGAAAGAACAGAATATCGGTCCCCTCGATTATTTCCCGCCGCAGCGGAGATGCGTCAAGTAGTTCGTCGAATAAGCAAATGGGCCTCAGATTGGCAAACAGCCCCAACTCTTTTCGAATTTTCAGTAGCCCGACTTCCGGCCGCGTCTTGGCAGAGGGATCGTCCCACTTCGGGCCGCCCACTGCTCCCAGCAAAATCGCATGGGAGTCGCGGCAAGCGTCAATCGTTTCCTGGGGTAACGGGTCGCCACAGGTATCAATGGCAATCCCACCAATCATGTGGGAACTGAATTCAAAATGATGCCCAAATGAACTCGCAACCGTTTCAAGGACTCGTTGCGCCTGCGTCACGATTTCAGGGCCGATGCCATCACCGGGCAATAAAACGATATTTGCTTTCAAGGGAGTATTGGTCGCTGGAGTAATGAAATGGGTGACTGGGACATTAATGTAGCCTAAGCGATTCATTTACCCAACGTAGGCCAGACCGGCCTGCCTAAAAAACATGTTTCAGATGCTTCTACTTCCACCTGCGTTCCCCGACCCCGGCGTTTGACTCCCGACAGATTGGCCGCGAAAAACCTGAAAATCTACAACAGGGCCTGAATCTGCTTCAGCGCGGGGGCAGGATCGCGCAAGCGACTAGCTGCCAATTGAGCCAATTTCACCCATTCCGCTAATTCCTGCTGGCGGTCGGCAGCCAGCAAGCATCGGATTAGCAGGCACAGCAATTGGACCTCGCGATAATCCTGGCCCTTGCCGGTGATTTCGTGCCATGACTGAACCGCTAGTTTGGTGGCGGTGGAATGATCCCCCAAAGCAAGATAGCACTCAGTCCAATAAAGATAGTAGTGAAAAGGGACAGGAAGATCCGAATTTAAATCACTCATATCACGATGAGTGATTTGCGGCCCCAAGCCAAGCTTGGCCAAACCACAAGCATGAGCCGCCGAGACGACTTGGTAGTCAGAATCACTCTCAAGATTCGCCGTATCGCCATCAGCCGCTGGATCATCGGTTTGGATACCCCCTTCTGCCGACGAAACAATCTGCATGCAATGACAAGCAGCATTCACCATGCCTTGCCAATCCTCAGCAAGAAACGCCAACTCACAATCGAACGCAGACGCGTGCAGATAATAAAGAGGATCATTCAACATGCGGGCATGTGCCCAGATTTCATCTCGCGTCTGCTCCGCTGCCGGGCGATTCCCACTAGCGATATGAACTTCGTATTGAGCGCCCAACCCGATGCATAAATCTTCATTGTCCGTCAGTGGCGACGCATCCAGCAGCAATCCAATTTGCTCAATTTCACGTGAATAGCCCAGTGGGTCAACTAATGAGTAAGCACTCGCCAATAGATTATTCAAGCCAATACGCTGCGACTTGAGATCGTAATCCTTTGACCGCGATTCCATTGCCGCAGGACAAACCACCGCAAGGCCCTCCACCATGTCATTGGCGGTTCCGATCAACTCACTTGCCAAATAAAAATCAAATATCAGAGAAACCTGTCGGTCCGCTAATTTTTTTGAGAGGGCAACCGCATCACGCAAACCTTGCAAGCGAATTGCCAGCGATTGCTCCTGCATAGCGATATCAAGTTGATTGATTGCCCGATTCAAACATTTCGCTTCTGCTTGACTTTCATGCGTTTCATACTCCTCGCTGTAATCATCGAGTAGATCATAAATCGTGGACATGAATTTCCTGACAGCTTAATTTTCCATAATGCCGTCTATCACCGGATGGACGCACATTCTTTACTCACAGGCGGCATTACCTCAGGGCGAGCCGACCAAACCCACACGACCTTTTATTTCGCGAGCCGGAATCACACCAAAGTCGCGACTATCCAACGATGCTGGCACATTATCGCCAAGCACAAAGTACTCATCGCTCCCCAGCTCAATCGGATAGCGAGAGTGGTCATCGTGAGGGCGAAGACGATATTCAACCTGACGAGCAATTTGCAGACAGGACAATTGCACATTTCCCTCACGCACCCGAATCGCAACAGGCGTATCCGATGCCATGGAAGCAACCTCGGCCACCGTTGCATCATCAGATGAAATATTAAATTCGCATTCGCCTGCTACTTCATAAGTGACACCAACAACGCGACCATCAACCCAAAACACAGCTTCTAATGATGCCCGATCCTGACAAACTGCCTTACCACTTAAGACAAGGCGACTGGCAGGTTGCAACTTGCGGCTCAAACCGACGTTGTAGGGATAGTCATCCCAGATGCAACTCGACTGATTTCGTTGATGAATACTACGATGGTGATAAACCAACCATTCTCGACCTACCGATTTCCAGGTCCGTTGACTGCTACGCTGCCAACCACCGGATTTCCACCGCGACACCGCGCGGCGACTGTCCATTTCAAAAACCATGAAAGAAACGGGAATACTTAGTTTAGCTTCGGGGCGGAAGCTTTGTGGAATCGGTTCCCCATTGACTAGCAGATCGGACCCATTGAGTTCGACGATGTCGCCCGGAACCGCAGCAATCCGCTTGATGCGTAGCATGTCCTCTCCACCGATGGCCACAACATCGCCGGAACGCAATGCAGTGAATGTTGATAGAGCAGCGGATTCAGTCTCGTGCGGACGAACAACAACCACACTGGCAACATGTGCACCACTTGCGACCTTTGCCTGACCGCCACAGTGGAAACAAGCGACAGGTGCATCATGGCCAGAAATTGCGATCGGCCAATCAAAACCACAAACATCGCAAGCTGCGATTCGGTGCTCACCGAGAAGGGTTGGTGCCATTGATGGGCCATGAATGGCGAAGAGAACTCCGGATTGCCGCCCTTGTTTCCAGCCCATCCAACCAATCACAAGCCCTGCTACAGCGACAAAAATGCTGCCCAAAACGATGCGTCTTCGATCCATCAGCTCCGCCCGACTTCCCGAGGCAGAAAAGGCGACCACGTGCGTGTCAATCGGCTCGGAATCATTGGGCGACAGGTTTCCAGCGTGATCTAACAAGAAAATACGGTTCGGGGTATACTGTAGGTCGTCCGAATCGGACATTTCCAAGGGCGTACCGATCCAGTATAACGCCTGAAAATCAGAAACGAATCGTCACTCACCAATCGTCATAGATTGCCTCTTGAGAGGCTCTCCATTCGGAGCGCAAATTCACAATTGAATAAGTCCCCGATCTCCACACGTGGCCGCATGGGTCAAATTGCAGGTGTTCAAATATCTGCAACTGGTTCCTATGTGCCTGACGAAATAGTAACCAACGAAGACTTAGCTGCGCTAGGCTGTGATAGCGAGTGGATCATCCGACGTACGGGTATCCATTCACGACGTCGTGCCAGCGAGGATCAGGCAACGAGCGATCTTTGCTACGAAGCTGCGGTTCGCTGCCTCAAAGAAGCCGGTATCAGCGTTGATGAAATTGACCTGATCATCGTTGCGACCATGACCCCCGATCACCCGACACCTTCGACCGCCTGCCACCTGCAACGGCGTCTGGGCGCGACCGCCCCAGCGATGGACCTGAACGCTGCGTGCGCCGGTTTCATGTACGGATTGATCACGGGTTCCCAGTTCATTGCCACCGGTAACAATCAGTGTGTGCTTGTCGTGGGTGCCGACATGATGAGTTGCACAGTCAATCCTGATGACAAAAAAACATATCCGCTATTCGGTGATGCTGCGGGCGCCGTCCTCCTGACTTCCGATACCAATAAAACGGACTCGGGCATCCTCTCTTATCAAGTCGGTAGCGAGGGATGTGGAGGCGAGATGCTTTGCATTCCGGCGGGGGGCACGCGGCAGGAATTGACACCTGAAATGCACGCGAGCGGTCAACAATTTCTCGCCATGGACGGGAGGAATGTTTTTAAATGGGCCGTTCGTGTATTCGATGAAAGCGCCAAGCAGGTACTGCAACAAGCCGGTGTGGACGCCAGCGAATTGGCTTGCGTCGTATTACATCAAGCTAACCAACGGATCATTGACTCTGCTGTCTCTGATCTAAACGTCGACCGAGAGAGAGTATTTGTCAACCTCGACAAATATGGCAATACATCTGGTGCGAGCATTCCTCTGGCATTAGACGAAGCTGTGAACGCTGGAAAAATCAAACGTGGTGACCTCGTCCTGCTATGCGGATTTGGCGCGGGATTAGCATGGGGCACAGCACTGATTCGTTGGTAGAACACTGATTCGTTGGTAGAACACTGATTCGTTGGTAGAACACAGGATCATTGGTAGAACACAGGGGCAGCATTCGAGCGTGAAAGTGCTCCTCCCCTCGATCAACAAGATGGGGTATCAGGCTTTCTGGATATCTCGTGAGATCCCTGAGGTCTTTTGTCGAGATCCAACAGATCACCCTGTGGCTTGGCCCACGAGTCGATTGAAATGCTAAGCCCTGTGTTACTGCTTTCGACCGACTGTCAAAATCATGAAAACAGCATTAGCAGTCATCCCACTACAGCAGATGCTTTGCTTTGACCTCGAGGTACTGATTGACCAAAGGAGCAGTGAGCTCATCTGGGAAGGAATCCACTACGAGGACCCCCCGATGCGTCAAGTCTTTCACAACTTGATCCCGCCACAGCAAAATGTCGGCCGCAGCAGCGGCGCGATACATATGAAATTCGTCTCCATCAGGAGAATCTGCAGCATCAAACATTTCCCGGTCTCGCAGCAGAATCCCGAGGGGCAAATGTTGACCATTGATATTCCCCAAGTAGTCGACTACCGCCTCAGCATTAACCTCATCAATCACGTTGGTAGCCAAGACAACCAGAGATCGCCTCTTACAGTGGGTTGAGAGATACAAAAAGGCCTGGTCGTAGCGTGACTCCACTAACCGCGGAAACTGGTCAAACCCAGCTTGGATCAATCGATTCATCTGACTGCTACCACCTCGAGGTGGAATGTACGAATGAATCGTATCCGAGAAGCACAGCATGCCCACTGCATCACCTTGAGAAAGCGCCACATACGCCATCATCAATATTGAATTCAGTGCATGATCCAGCAGCGTATAACCATCGCGTTCATTAGTCATCATCCTTCCACAATCGAGTAGAAACACGACACGTTGGCTTTGATCATTTTGAAACTGCCGAACTGTCAACTTTCGTCTTCGGGCTGTGCTTCTCCAATCCATGTGTCGATAGTTGTCATCTCGCGAATAATCACGCAATCTTTCAAACTCACTGTCTTGCCCAACTCTCCGCGTTTTTCGGACACCAATCAGGCTGAGTCGATTCGTTCTCGCCAGCAGTGCATAATCGGACAACTGCTTCATATCTGGATAGACATTCAACCGATTTTCAAGAGGCAAACAGAGTTGACGTTTCCACAGTTTCAGCGGACTAAAAAACTGCAAATAGACGGACTCCAACTCAAACGCACCTCGCCTACCTGGAGTCAATTTACGGGATACCGTTAGCCGTCCCGTGGGGGGCAGTCGCAACGGGTGCTCAGGCGGCGAACACTCGAAATTTTCTGGGACATCATCCCTGACAAATCCCCTCAATGTCATCGAAGTACGGTTTTCGACAGTCAAGTCACTACCGACAGGAACCCCCAATGAACAGGTCCTGGGTATCGATCTCGACACACTGATTCCACGATTTGTCTGCAAAAAGACCAACAACAGATCTACTGTTGCGATGCCAATCAGACCGAGGTCCAACAAAGCAGCAACAAACAGAAGACCGGGCTGAAAGATCGTGGCAACACTTGTCGCCAGCGACCCGAGCAGCACTAAAACCCACCAAGCCGTGGGATAAATCTTCAGTCTCCACGAAACAAGAATGAGCGGCATCGCCAGCACAATCAGAGTCAGCCAGGGCAACTGGCTGTACTGATTCACTTGCTCCTGCAATACACCTTGAACTGTATCTTTCATGCCAGTTTTACCCTGAAAGCAACCCTCTCCCCTTTGCAGGGACTATCAATGGGCACTATGTCACCGCATATCCGCTCGAACTGATCTTACTCGCTGTGCCTGAAACCTTACAGTGTCACCGGAGGCGTTTCCGCAAGGCTTCTACTCGAAAATTTCATCACAGCTATTCAGAATCACAGTGGCCCAGAATCACAGTGGCCCAGAATCACAGTGGCCCAGAATCAAAGTGCGAGGGTTACCGTTTTACTCTCGGTATACGCCTTCAAGCCTTCTTCCCCCAACTCTCGCCCGTAACCACTCATTTTGAATCCACCAAACGGTGCTGCTGCATCAAAAACGTCATAACAGTTGACCCATACTGTTCCAGCTCGCACTCGAGCTGCAAATTCATGCGCGATCGAAACATCTCTTGTCCAGACCGCTGCAGCCAAACCATAAAACGTGTCATTGGCGCGACGAATCATGTCTTCCTTGTCTTCGAACGTCAAAACGCTGAGAACAGGTCCAAAAATTTCATCTGTTGCAATGGACATGTCATCGCGAACATCATCAAAAATAGTGGGGGCGACAAAGTACCCTTTATCGCCAATACGTTCCCCGCCAGTCACGCAGGCAGCACCTTCAGCCTTTCCTTTTTCGATGTACGACATAATCTTGTCGAACTGAGCTTTATCAACTTGTGGCCCCTGCTCGGTATCCGATGCAAATGGATCACCCACCTTGCGACTCACGGTTAGCTTTTGCAGTTTTTCAAGGAATGCGTCGTGCTGACTTTTTTCGACAAACACACGGCTACCGGCACAGCAGCACTGGCCCTGATTCAAAAACAGCCCGACGTACGCCCCCATAGCCGCAGCATCAAGGTCCGCATCAGCAAAGATTACATTAGGACTCTTCCCACCCAGTTCAAAAGACAGGCGTTTCAGCGTTTCAGCCGAATCACGTGTGATGATTTGCGCGGTTCGGTGCTCACCTGTAAAAGCGATTTTATCGATCAGCGGATGCTTCACGACTGCTGCACCTGCCGTTGGTCCAAACCCCGGCACCACATTGATCACTCCATCAGGAATACCGACTTCCTTAGCCAGTTGAGCCATCCGTAAACAGGTCAACGGTGTTTGTTCAGCGGGCTTCATGACAATCGTGCAGCCAGCAGCCAATGCGGGCCCCCATTTCCAAGCAGTCATCAAAATGGGAAAGTTCCAAGGGATGATCTGGCCGGCAACACCAATCGGTTCGCGACGTGTATAGCAAAGATGATTCCCGCGAATCGGTATCGTACTACCGTGAATTTTGTCGGCATAACCTGCGTAGTAGCGAAGACAATCAATTGCCAACGGCAAATCAACATTGCGGCTATCATTAAGCGGCTTGCCGTTGTCTAACGTTTCCAACCGAGCAAGGGAATCAATTTCCCGCTCCATGCGATCTGCAAGCAGATACATTAGCCGTCCGCGATCTCGGGCATCCATGGTTCGCCAAGGTCCATTATCAAACGCTTCACGCGCTGCTCTGGCTGCAGCATCCACATCCGCTGCATCACCTTCGGCAACCTGAATAATCTCTTCCTCAGTTGCAGGATTTACGGTCGCAAATGTCTTCCCACTAATGGCAGGAACCCATTCTCCATTGATGAAGCAATTCGTTTCACTGATTTCGACGCCGAGGTCGACAAGGTTTGTCGTGGACATGATGATCTGGAATCTCGAGCGAGTAATATTTTGTTGATTGCAAAATTGTAGCGGACAAGTCGATATTGTGTTGGCGTTGGCAACTTGTCCTAACCTGCCGAAGTCGTCAGAATTCGAGGGGTGCACACGGTTAAAAACCACTTGGACAATCAAAATCGGGCCTCCAGTCGCGAAGGGCAAAACCCCTCATCGCCTGCGGCTAAGCTTTGATTGCCTGCAGCCAAGGCCCCCTGTGCAAGCAGAGCAACCGACCTGGCAGGGAAAGATGCACGCCAAACCGAACCTATGGTCGCTATCGACCTTCGATAACAACCCTTGGACAAGACGGTACGGACTGCAGTTCGATGCACAGCAGTAAATGGGTGAATTTCAGTTCAGTCACCGAACTCGAACTCAGACAACAAGCCAAACGTTCGTGTCACGACATCGACCTCCGCGACTCATACAGCGACATTTATCAATCCTGTCCTCCAAATAAATCTCTGTCCCGAAAATCAATTGTGGAACATTCATTTCTTGCCTATCTCCGTGGTCGCTGTCGCAAGCTGGCTCAGGTCACTGTTGGCATCGGTGACGACGCAGCTGTCGTGGAACCAGCACTAGGCCAACAGATAGCGTGTGTTGACCAAATCATCGATGGGGTCGATTTCCTGTCAGACCAACACTCATTATCAGATGTCGGGTACAAATCAGTCGCTATTAACTTGAGTGACATTGCCGCTATGGGAGGCAAACCGACAAGCATCCTCGTCACTCTTTCCTTGCCCAGCCAGAATTCAACCCGAATCGCGGGTGAGGTCTACGAAGGAATCCTTGAAGCAGCAGAAGAATTCAATCTGGCGATTGCGGGTGGTGACATTTCCACCTACGACGGACCGCTGGCAGTGTCAGTCACCTTGCTGGGATCCGTTGAACGGGATCAAGCTTTCTTGAGGAGCGGTGCTGCGGAGGGAGATGCGATCATGGTTTCCGGAGCAGTGGGCGGAAGCATTCGCGGTCGGCACTTACGTCCAGTCCCTCGGCTTGATTTAGCACATCGACTTCGGCAATTCGTCGAGGTGACATCGGCGATTGACATCAGCGATGGACTTTCTCTGGACCTTGACCGACTTTGTGCGGCCAGTGGTGTGGGAGCCGAACTTGATACAGAAAAAATCCCTATCCACGAAGATGCGCAATTGCTGTCAGAATCTTCGGGACGGACACCGTTTCAACATGCATGGTCAGACGGCGAAGACTTTGAACTGCTGATTACGATGAGCCAGAAAGATGCCGACAGTTTGACAGGCAAAGATCTTGGGGCACCGTTGACACAAATTGGCCACATTGTCGGTCGAACTGGAATCTGGCAGATACAACAAGGAAAACTAAAGCGTCTCTCGCCTCAAGGCTATCTGCACGGATCTTAAATAAGGAACGGGTTTCACCATGCCTGACACACAACATCAAGAAGCTGAAATCATTGAACTCACTCGCCAACTGGTCGAATCGATCGTTCATTTCGACTGGCAAATTTACACCAAACTGTGCGCGGAAGATCTGACTGCCTACGAGCCTGAAGCTAACGGTCATCTCGTGAAGGGACTGGCGTTCCACAAGCACTACTTCGACATGCAAATGGGATCTCCCTATGCCAATGCAACAACAACCCTGAGCAGCCCCTCCGTGAGAATACTGGGAGACGACGCAGCTGTGATCGCCTATGTTCGCCTGACTCAACGCGTGGGAAGTGACAACAAGAGCGTGACCAGCTCCACACAGGAGACACGAGTTTGGCAACGAATCGGGGGTCATTGGAAGCATGTTCATTTCCACCGAACTTGATCCCACCATGGGCTGAAGTCGCAACAGAATTCACCAGAACAACCACATTCCTACACTAAGCCAACAATTAGATCGACGGTGGAGTGACGTTTTCATTTGGCCAAGCATCAGCTTTGCCGTATAATCCAGAGCATCTCGCGGGCTGCACAGGCCCGGCGAACGCCGACATCACAACGGCCCCACGTGACTCACCCACCTCAGCCCCAACAGCGTCTGCCTTGAGAACAATCATTGTATTCTCTCGCGAACTGCTCCAACTGTCATCCATTATTTACGGCGTGATTTTTTGCGTGGCTGCACCAGCCAACGAATCAGATGATTTTTTTGAAAGAAAAATACGCCCGGCACTTGTGAAACACTGTTACGAATGCCACGGCGGAAAACCTGAGAGCATTCAAGGTGGGCTCCGGCTCGACGAGCCAGCAGCCATGCTGAAGGGTGGCGAGACAGGACCCATCATCCGACCTGGCGATGTTGAAAGCAGTTCCTTGATCTCTGCGCTTCGCTACGAGCAACTGAAAATGCCACCAGAGGGAAGGCTTGCCGAGAACATTGTCCGTGACTTTGAAACTTGGATAGCGGCTGGCGCGACTGACCCTCGAACCAACTCCCCGTCGGCCCAGGTCAAAGCAACGCCAGTCGACTGGGGCAGGATTAGATCCCAGTGGGCTTTTCAATCCCCAACGAGACACACCGCGCCAGCGACCAGGCATTCAGGCTGGTCCGCGACAGCGATCGACCCATTCATTTTGGCAAAGCTGGAAACGGCGGGTTTGCGGCCCAACAATTCAGCAAGTCGCGAGAAATTTATCCGCCGGCTTTCATTTGATCTACGAGGTCTTCCTCCTGCTCCAGTCGAAGTTAAAAACTATCTGTCTGACACACGCCATGGCAGCAAACAAAGACTGGTGGACAGGTTTCTTGCATCACCCAAACACGCCGAGAAATGGTCACGCATCTGGCTCGACGTAGCTCGCTATGCCGAAGATCAGGCGCACAAGGTGGGTAGCAATGACTCCCTTATTTATCCCAATGCGTATCACTACCGTGACTGGGTTATCAATGCCATTGCAAACGATCTTCCGTATGACCGATTCATCAAACTTCAATTGGCAGCGGACCTGATCATTCCAGAAGATAAACAGGAACACATCGCATTAGGATTCCTTGGCTTGGGCCCAAAGTATTATCGTCGCAACACGCCAGAAGTCATGGCAGACGAATGGGAGGATCGTGTGGATACGGTTTCAAGGGGACTACTGGGTTTAACCGTCGCCTGCGCGCGTTGCCATGACCACAAGTATGATCCGATTCCAACGACAGACTATTACGCGTTGGCTGGTGTATTTGCGAGTACTGAAATGTTCAACCGACCGTTGGATGACACGGTAGAGAAGCAAGGCAAAGGGCAAGCCAAGAAACCGCAAGACGCCTATCACCTGGTCCGCGATGGACAGCCCAAAGATCTCAACGTGATGATCCGCGGTGATGTCAGTAAAAACGGAAAGCTAGTACGGAGGCGATTTCTAACTGCGTTATCGGAAGAGCCACTCTTTTTCAACAACGGAAGCGGCCGCGCCGATCTTGCAGACGCCATCACCGCAAGATCCAATCCACTCACGGCGCGCGTACTGGTCAATAGGGTTTGGGAACAATTACTGGGTCAGCCATTAGTAGGTACCCCCAGCAACTTTGGAGCTTTGGGAGAGAAGCCGACGCATCCTGATTTATTGGATGACCTCGCTGTCCGCTTCATGGACCATGGTTGGTCATGGAAGTGGCTTCAGCGTGAAATCGTACTTTCTTCAACCTACGGGCAGAGCAGCAACACTGAGTCGAAAAAGCTAAGCATCGACCCAGAAAATCAGTTACTAGGCAGGATGCCGCGGCGGCGTCTAAGCGTTGAATCATATCGTGATGCAATCCTATCGGTGAGCGGTCATCTCAACTCGGCCATCGGTGGTAATTCCATGCAACCTGACAAACCAAATGAAAGTCGCCGAACGCTGTACAGCCACATCAGTCGCATGA
>ERZ887830.1470-NODE-1470-length-13138-cov-6.081480_pt1 | contig 13138 bp, 10 predicted proteins | sample MGYA00521101_ERZ887830 | MGnify/ENA primary metagenome ERZ887830 (study PRJEB32303, sample SAMEA104408592) | aquatic metagenome | biome: Marine water; feature: Pelagic; material: water | place: Baltic Sea | collected 2014-06-05T16:38:00 | depth 1,762 m ...
TGAAAGAAAGCAGGTTTATCAAAAATACATTCAAGAACTAATTGAAAAAGGTAAGGCATATTACGCTTTTGACACGCCCGAGGAATTGTCCAAAATAAGAGAAGTTTACGAGCTTGAGAAAAAAACCTTTAAGTATGGAATCGATACACGAATGTCCCTTAAAAACTCACTCAGCCTGTCAAGCGGGGAGACAGAGGAAGCGCTAAATACCTTGCCATATGTGGTAAGGCTTAAAATAGATTCCGGTAAAAACATAAAGGTAAAAGATGGAGTGAGAGGTTATATTGAGGTGAAAAGTGAGGAAATTGATGATAAGATTTTAATGAAAGCTGATGGTATGCCCACCTATCATTTTGCCAATGTGGTTGACGATCATTTAATGGAAATCACAGATGTAATTAGAGGGGAAGAGTGGTTGCCATCGTTAGCCTTACACCAATTGATTTATGATGCTTTTGAATGGAATGCACCAAAGTTTATGCATTTACCATTAATCTTAAAACCACAAGGAAAAGGTAAATTGTCCAAACGTGATGGGGAGAAAATGGGATTTCCTGTTTTTCCTTTGAAATGGGAAAATGCAGAGGGATTTAAGGAAAGAGGATTTCTACCAGAGGCACTGATGAACTACTTGGCACTTTTGGGATGGAACCCTGGAACCGACGAAGAAATATTTTTGATGGATACACTGGTTGAAATTTTTAATACTGATAAAATTCAAAAGGGCGGGGCAAAGTTCGATTTCGAAAAAGCGAAGTGGATAAACCACAAATATTTGGGATTTACAGAAGAAAAAATCATTTTCGAGCGATTTCCAGAGTTTTTAAATTGCCTTCCAAGCACGTGGTCTCAAAAAAAGAGAAGCGACGTCTACAGCCTTCTGAGGGATCGATTATTTTTACTCGAGGAACTAAAATCCCAATCAGAGCTGTTTTTGAGGGACCCAATAGACTACGATTTGAAGGTGATGAATAAAATTATAAAGCACGATCCTAAAAAAATTGTCGCGCAGTTTTGCAAAATGGCAAAAGAGGAAATACCACTAAGTGAATGGAAGTCCAAAATTGAAAAATGGAATGAGAATGAAAAATTACCATTTGGGGCAATCATGCAAAGTTTGCGTTTGGCCATTGTGGGTAATTTAAGTGGGCCAGATATTTTCATCATTTGTGAAATACTGGGAAATCAAGTAACTTTAAATAGACTTACGAAATTTTTAAATAACCAAAATTTTTAAATTATGGATCTTTCTACTTATGTGATTATTTTACTGTTTGCGCTTTTCCTCATCTCAGGAATCTTTGTTGTAAAACAACAAACCTCTGCAGTACTTGAGCGATTTGGTAAATTCATTGCCATTCGGAAACCTGGTCTTCACTTTAAGATCCCTGTAATAGACAAAATTGCAGGAAGGGTCAGTTTGAGAATTCTTCAATTGGATGTAATTGTGGAAACAAAAACTAAGGACGATGTTTTTGTGAAACTAAAAGTCTCCGTTCAGTACAAAATCTTATCGAATAATGTATATGATGCCTTTTATAAGCTCGATTTTCCTCAAGACCAAATAACTTCTTATGTGTTTGATGTAGTAAGGGCAGTAGTTCCCAAAATGAGATTGGACGACGTTTTCGAGAAAAAAGATGAGATCGCCAACGCGGTAAAAGGGGAATTGAATGATGCCATGATCAATTATGGATACGATATCATCAAGGCGCTGGTTACCGATATCGATCCCGACAGTGAGGTAAAAACCGCCATGAATCGAATCAATGCGGCAGAACGTCAAAAAATTGCTGCGCAATACGAAGGGGATGCAGCGAGAATTTTGATTGTAGAAAAAGCCAAAGCAGAGGCAGAAAGCAAGAGACTTCAGGGACAAGGTATTGCAGATCAAAGAAGAGAGATCGCCCGTGGGCTTGAAGAATCTGTTGATGTACTAAATAATGTAGGTATTAACTCTCAGGAAGCATCGGCACTCATCGTGGTTACACAACACTATGATACACTACAATCCATCGGGGAGGAAACCAATAGCAACCTTATTCTATTGCCAAATTCTCCCCAAGCAGGAAGTGATATGCTGAACAATATGGTCGCTTCTTTTAGTGCCAGCAACCAAATTGGAGAAGCCATGAAAGAAGAAAATCAAAAGAGAAAAAATAAAGGGAAAACGGAGGAATAAACTAACTTTTTTTCCAAGTGTCTCTTAAGCCTACCGTCTTGTTAAAAACTAAAAATTCGTCTGTTTTATTATCTAATATAAAATAGCCCAAACGCTGGAATTGAAATTTATCAGCGATGGAGGCATTTACCACCTCCGGCTCGATATAACCCTCGACTTGAGTGAAAGAATCAGGGTTGATGAACTGAGCTGGGTCTTCATCCTTGTTTTTGTCGGGCTCTTCGACTGAGAACAAGCGGTCATACAGATTCACCTTAATAGGGTGTGCGTGTTCTATAGAGACCCAATGGAGAGTTCCTTTGACTTTTCTTTGACTTTCCTCCGTGCCTGATCCACTCTTACTCAAAGGATCATAAGTACAAATTATCTCTGTGATTCTTCCTTCTGCGTCTTTTACAACCTCTTCTCCTTTGATAATGTATGCATTTTTCAATCGAACTTCTTTACCAAGGGTCAGCCTAAAAAACTTGCGATTCGCTTCCTCCTTAAAATCTTCTCTTTCAATGTATAAACTTCCGGAAAAAGGAACTTCTCTAAAGCCGGCATTTTCATCCTCAGGGTTATTTTCCGCTGTAAGCATTTCAGTTTGGCCATCCGGATAGTTCCTGATCGTAAGTTTAACTGGATTTAAAACAGCCATTACTCTGGGAGCAATTTTATTCAGATGATCTCGAACACAGAATTCCAATAGAGAAACATCAATGATATTATCTCTTTTGGCGACCCCTGCAGTGTTGACAAAGTTTTGAAGAGATTCTGGGGTATATCCTCTTCTCCTAAGCGCACTAATGGTCGGCATTCTAGGATCATCCCATCCCGAAACATGAGATTGATCAATCAGTGCTTTCAGTTTTCGCTTGCTCATAACGGTGTACGAGAGATTCAATCGGGCAAATTCTCTCTGTTTAGGACGAAGGGTATCCAAAGGAGATAAGGCGTCCAGAAACCAGTCATATAATTCCCTGTGGGGTTTGAATTCTAGAGAACAAAGAGAATGTGAAATTTGCTCAATATAATCTGACTCTCCATGAGTCCAATCATACATAGGGTAAATACACCAGTCGTCTCCCGTACGATGATGGGTTTTGTATAAAATTCTATACATAACAGGATCCCTCAAAAGCATATTGGCTGAAGCCATATCAATTTTGGCCCTGAGAACATGGGTTCCCTCTTTGTGTTTACCGTCCCTCATCTCTTGAAACAGCATTAGGTTTTCGTCAATCGAACGGTCGCGATAGGGACTGTGGATGCCTGCTTGTGTAGGGGTGCCTTTTTGTTCCGAGATCAGCTCAGAAGATTGGGAATCAACATAGGCTAAACCTTTGTTAATCAATAGCTTAGCCCAATCAAAAAGCTGCTGGAAATAATCAGATGCATAACATTCTTTATCCCACTGAAATCCCAACCACTCAATGTCTTTTTTGATAGCTTGAACATACTGGGTCTCCTCCTTGGCGGGGTTGGTGTCATCAAACCTTAGGTTTACAGGAGCAGAATAATCATTTCCTAAGTTAAAATTCAGGCATATTGCCTTCACATGTCCGATGTGAAGATATCCATTGGGCTCTGGGGGAAACCTAAATCTCAACAATGAAGGGGATAGGCCTTCATTCAGATCTTCTTCTATAATGTGTTCAATAAAATTAAGCGTCTTTTCTGACATCTGAAGTTTTTTCAAAGATATTAAAAGCTCTATTCTTTGAATAAAATTAGGCCGTTATTATATATTTGTCGAAAGTCAAAATATGGGAAAAGTTATATTGAGTGATATCAGGATTTATGCGTTTCACGGATGTATGGAAGAGGAAGAGCGGATTGGGAGCGATTACATTGTTAATCTTGAAGTGGAAACAGATATGATAAAAGCATCGGCATCAGACGATCTTAATGATGCGGTAGATTATGTAAGTCTCAATGCAATAGTAAAAGAAGAAATGTCTGTTCGTTCAAAGTTGTTGGAGCATGTTGGTCAACGCATTATAGATCGTGTATTAAAACAATTTCCGAAAGTGGAGGCCATAGAGGTTTCTGTGGCCAAACAGAACCCACCCATAGGGGGAGATGTTGGGGAAGTATGCGTTTGTTTAAAAGCTTAAAGGCTTGGGCAAAACAGCTTAAAATTTACTATTTTTGCCAAATGGCATCGTGGCCGAGTGGCTAGGCAGAGCTCTGCAAAAGCTTGTACAGCGGTTCGAATCCGCTCGATGCCTCTACTGTCCCGTCTTTACGACGGGATTTTTTTATTTCATCTCAAATATTTTACCTCCAATGGCCTTCTTGGTCACAATTTTCTTCGGGTTACCATAAATCCTTATAATTCCTCCTGCAGTAACTCGCGCTTCCAGAAGTTCCGTTGCATAGACGTAAGCCATTCCTCCAGCTGTCACATTTACTTTGGTCTGTTCGGCTTCGAAAACTTCTGCTTCACAAGCACCTCCACTACTTACAGACGACTGGTGATTGGTTACTTTTCCTGAAAGAAAAAGCTTTCCTCCACTATTTACAGTTGAAGTAAGTTTTTCACCTTCAAACTTGAAATCCATAGAGGCTCCCTCCTGAACTTTAAGGGAAATGCTGGTCTGTCTGTAAGTGCTGTCAACCTTGAGAACTGCTCCTTGATATAAGGAAATTTCGTCAATTAGTCCCGTGTGATAGAGCTCCACATAGGTAAAGGTGGGGTTGATAATGTGTTCAAGTGAATGACGTATTTTTAGGGTTTGACCCTTTAATTTAGCAATCACATCCATTTTGTCTTCTCCACTAATCTTTAACTTGTTTTCGTTAGAAGGGATTAGTTTCACCTCAATACCAGAATAAACTTTAAGATTAATGAATTCGCTGACATTTAGTTGTCTCTCATCATTATAATCTGTTTGAGGCTCGGCTTCTTGAGCTGTTACCAAAATAGAAAAAATCAAAAGAATGGAAGATAAAATAATACGATGCATAATCAATGGGTTGTATTTACTCAAAATTAACGAATTATTCTATTTGATCGCCTAAAATAAAATCCAATTGTCTTTTCATTAGATCTGCTTTTTTTACAATCACCCCCACAGGATCGCCCAGTTGATAAGCTGTTTTTGTTCTTTCTCCCACAAGACTATGAGTCTTTTCATCGTATACGAAATAGTCTCCTTTGATTTCAGATATCTTTACCATTCCCTCACATTTGTTCTCAATAATTTCCACATATATTCCACGATCTGTAACACCAGAAATAACACCTTCAAAATGTTGACCTAGTTTGTCTTCCATAAATTTTACCTGCATGTATTTTATGGAATCTCTTTCTGCCTTTGTCGCCAACTGTTCTCTATTCGAAGCATGGGTACACGCTTCCTCTAAGGCAACAGCATTTCTGTACTCTTCTCCTTTTAAATAAAATTCCAATAATCTGTGCACCATAACGTCTGGATACCTTCTTATGGGAGAGGTAAAATGGGTGTAATGGTCAAATGCCAAACCATAGTGACCAATATTGTCAACGGTATAGACGGCCTTACTCATACATCTTATGGTAAGTGTATCTATAAGTTCTTGCTCCTTTTGTCCGTGCGTTTCTTGAAGAAGCTTATTCAAAGAAGTATTTACTTGTTTTGTGTCTAAATTGAGTTGATATCCTAAATTGTTTGCAATGGTTTTTAAATTTCCCAATTTGTCTTCATCGGGTAAATCGTGAATCCTATAAACAAAAGGCTTGGTGGGTTTTTGTTTCCCAACAAATTCTGCTACTCTTCTATTCGCCAACAGCATAAACTCTTCTACCAGCTTATGGGCGTCTTTTGAACTCTTAAAAAATATACTTTCTGGATTATTTTCGTGATCCAAATTGAACTTTACTTCCACCCTATCAAATGAAAGTGCTCCATTTGACATTCTTTTCTTTCTTAATATTTTTGCGAAATAGTCTAGTTTACAAAGTGCAGTAAAAATATCTTCTGTTATTGAATATTCTTTATCGGTTAAAGAAACTTCTTCACTGACTATTCTATCTCCACTGTCCAAAACAAATTGAACTTCTTCATAGGAAAATCTATGATCTGAAAGGATCACGCTTTTCCCAAACCATTCTTTTTCAATTTCCATATTATCATTGACCGTAAAAACAGCAGAAAAAGTATACTTCTCTTCCTGAGGCCTTAAGGAGCATGCACCATTGGATAGAATCTCTGGTAACATAGGAACAACTCTATCCACCAGATAAACAGAAGTAGCCCTGTCATAAGCTTCTTGATCTAGAATACTATTGGGTTGTACATAATGTGAGACATCTGCAATATGTATTCCAATTTCTGTTTTTCCATTAGGAAGTGATTTAAATGATAGGGCGTCATCAAAATCTTTAGCAGTAATGGGATCAATGGTAAAGGTCGTTACATTTCTAAAATCCCTTCTTTTTAAAATCTCTTTAGGGTCAATTGACAAATCTAATTGTTGGGCAAATTCCTCTACTTCCAAAGGAAAAGCTTCAGGGAATCCATAATCAAACATAATGGCATGCATCTCAGTATTGAGTTCCCCAGGTTTGCCAAGCGATTTTACAATTTTTCCAAAAGGAGAGGAAGCTCGCTTTGGCCAATCTTTGAAATGGACAATAACCTTATCTCCATCCTCAAAGTCCTTTAACTCGTCTTGCTCAATGAAGAAGTCAGTAAACATTCTAGAAGCGCGCATATTTACAAAACCAAAATCTTTCTTACGCTCTAAAATACCAATATAGTCGTGAGAAGAACGTTCCAAGACTTCTACGACTTCTCCTTCTCGTTTACCGCTATTTCTTTGCCTTAGTTGATAAACCAAAACACGATCACCATCCAAAGATCTATTAGTATTTCTGCGGGCAATGAAAATATCATCATCGTCTGAAACCAAAAGATAGGCGTTACCAGAGGAGGTCATTTCTATGATTCCCTCAACATATTCTTTTTTATCCGCAACCATAACATATTTGCCTGGTTCCTTCTGATTGATAATCTTTTGTGCATTTAGTTGGCCCAAAGCTTTGATTAGTGAATTTCTTCTTTGGGTATCCTTTACATTAAGCTTTGCAGCTATTTGTTTATAGTTTAAAAATTTGTTTGGATTCTCTTTAAAAACCTTGAGAACACTATCGCGAATATTTCTATCCGTCTTTTTCTTTTTAGACATTAAATCATAATCTGTAACAAAGTTAGGCTTTCTTTTCTTGACATAAGATTAACTTATCAAAACCCTTAACATTAATATTAAAATGTTTTTTAAAAATTTAAATAAAAATGATGGTTATTATTGTTTGTTAATTCGTGTAATAAGTTTAAATATAAAATCGTATAAAAAATAATAAAACACAATTGTCAACAAAATATAAGTCATGGATCTAATATTAAAAAACTGGTAACAAAGGAATTAAATGAGATATGAACAACCGTTAAAATCTACTGAATGTTTACTTTTTTCACGGTTTAGTACTATTTTAATGTTAAGAACAGCCAAGATTTTTTTTATAAATAAAAGATTAATAATGACAACAATAATTTGATTTTTTGACGGATTGTATAAAGAAAACACGAGTCAATAATTAAACAACAAATAAGACAATCTTATCAACAATTAATCAACAGACCAATGAACAACAAAAGGGAATGTTTTAACTTTATAAAAAAAGTAAGATGGACATATCAATTGGGAACGATCATGCAGGGGTTGATCTGAAAGAAGCGATAGTATCGCATCTAAAACAACAAGGACACAACACCCAAAATCATGGGACAGATAGTGAGGACAGCGTTGATTACGCTGACTTTATTCACCCTGTGGCTCAAGATGTAGAAAAGAAAAAATCAGACATGGGGATTATTATTTGTGGGAGTGGAAACGGGGCCGCAATGACTGCCAACAAACATAAAGAAATAAGAGCTGCACTTTGTTGGTCTGTAGAAGTTTCTAAATTATCCCGCCAACACAACAATGCTAATGTTCTCAGCATACCTGCCCGATTTGTGAACCTCGAGCAAGCTCTCGAAATGGTAGATGTGTTTGTCACTACTCCTTTTGAGGGAGGGAGGCATCAAAAAAGAATTGAAAAAATACCTTGCTCATAAACAATGGAATGGTTCTTTAAAAAATATGATGAACTAAGGATTAATGAGCTTTATGAATTACTGAAACTGAGGGCTTCTGTTTTTGTTGTAGAGCAAGATTGTCCATATTTAGACCTAGATGGCAAAGACTCTCTGGCCACTCATATGCTGGGATATGAAGAAAACAAACTCATTGCCTACTCTCGTATTTTCCGTCCAGGAGCACTCGAAAAAAAAGAAGTAAGGATCGGTAGAATTGTCGTTAAAAAACAAAGTAGAGGAAAAGGTTTGGGTAAGGAACTGGTTCAGAAAAGCATAGCCTTTTGCCAAGAACACTTTGGTAACCAAACCACAAAAATTTCTGCCCAAGTTTACCTCAAAAAGTTTTACAATCAGTGCGGATTTATTGAAAAGGGCGAAATTTATTTAGAGGACGGGATCCCCCACTGTGCCATGTATCTCAATCATACTGAGTAAAGCGCTTTAGAAGAGCTCGAAAGTCGTGCAACAAACTTTCCGAAGTTACACCAGCCTTCCCCTTGTATAAAAGCATGTAAAACCCAGGCGATAGAGAAGCGAGTATTTCCTCCTCCCGAAGTCGAACAATAGCTCTCATTTGTCTTTTTATTCGATTTCGTCGGTAAGCCATAAGCACCGTTTTTTTTGGCACACCAATTCCCATATGAGTCTTTTTTGCCCCTTCTTCGGGGACAAAATAATGCATGATCAAAGCTCCTGACTTTAATGCTTTTCCTTTTTTAAAAACAAGGTCAACACGAATTTTGCCTTTGAGCTTCTCTAAACCATTTTCTTGGATCACGGTTGATTAAAATAAGTGTTGTTGTCGCGATTGACATCGGCCATATAATAAGATGGATCAATAAATAGATCAACGATTTCACTTTTGGGATGATTGATGATCAGTTCGTATTCAGGTCGAGCCCAGGCCCAGTCCTTATGTACCACCCATTTCATTGAATAGGGGTTTTCTTTTTCTCCTCTCATCAAAGCAATGGGTATGTAATGAACTTCTGAGGGCCGATCTTTGAAGTTCACCAATACTTCCAAAGGCATCGGCATCGACCCAATTCTCTCAATCTTTACTATTGTTTTGGTATCATCCTCGGCTAAGGCCTTTATGCCGTAGTCAATAGTTTTGGTGGTTTGTGTCCAATCCGTCAAGTACCATTTTAATTGAATGCCCGATACTCGCTCGGCGATACGTCTAAAGTCATTGGGTACAGGATGACGGAACTTGTGAACACGATAGTATTCTTTTAAAGTTTTGGCCAATTTATCTTCACCAATGATATATCCTAATTGACTCAAAAAAACCGCTCCCTTGCTGTAGGCAGAGATTTCATAAGCCAGATTGTACTCATAGCGGTTTGCATTGGTCTGTTGAGGCTCTTCCTTACCCGAAAGTGCCAAATAGATATAACTGTCGTAAGATCTTTGTAGTGGAAAAAACTCATTTTGATTGAGAATTTTATCTTCGGCCAAGGTGGAGATATAAGTGGTAAAACCTTCGTCCATCCACTCGTACTTCATCTCATTGGTTGCTAAAACATGTTGAAACCAAGAATGAGCCAACTCATGCGCCGTAACACCCACTAAGCTTTCAAAGCTTCTATTGCCGGTAATCAAGGTGAGCATTGCATATTCCATCCCTCCATCGCCTCCTTGGGCTACCGTATATTGTTGGTAAGGATATTCTCCGATGGTCTGATTGAAAAAGCGCATCAGCTCAGCAGTTTTGGGCTGAAGATTTTTCCAATTTTCATTGTATTTAGGATTGTCTTTGTAAAAGAAATGAAGGAGCACATTATTCGGCCCTTTAAAGGTCTCGTGAATATAATCAGGGTCAGCAGACCAGGTAAAATCGTGCACCTTCGGTGCCAAGAAATGCCATGTCAATTTTCCCTTTTTGGCCTTGCCTTTCTTTTCACTATAACCGTGGCCCACTTTGTCTGGGTTTTGGAGGTAACCACTCGCGGCAACGGCATAATCCTTATCCAAAGTGAGCGTAACGTCAAAATTTCCCCACACGCCGTGGAATTCTCTTCCCAAATAAGGTTCAGCATTCCAGCCTTCGTAATCGTATTCTGCAATTTTGGGATACCACTGCGCCATAGAAAGCGCAACACCCTCGGAAGAGTTTCTCCCCGACCTACGAACCATTTTGGGCACCTGACCGTTAAAATCTAAAGTCAACCGAGTACTTTCTCCTGGGCCCAGCGGCTGATCCAATAACACCTCCAATATGGTTTCTGAAAGTTCATACTTTACGGATTTTCCTTCTTGTTTTAGGTTATTTATTTTTAAGTAACCAATCTCATCGGTTTCTAGCGAGTCTATATCAACAGCAAAACGAGTATTCTTATCTTTTCCGCTTTTGCTCCTTACCGCCATTTCACTCCCAGGCTGAAAGGCATTAAAATACAGGTGGTAAAAGACTTTCTTAAGACTGTCTGGAGAATTGTTGGTGTACACCAATTCTTGATTTCCGGAATATTGAAAGGTATCTACGTTCATTTCGACTTCCATTTTGTAATCTACAGCTTGCTGCCAATAGTCTTGAGCAGAAGTGGTTTGGCAAAAACAAATCAACAGAAATAGGCGAGCTATTGTTTTCATTTTTTGTAGCTTTTATTTGAGGCATAAATTAAGGCATTGTACAAATTAACCATTTTTCCAGACTTGGATAGCGTTTTGGGATTAACCAATTCACCGCTGTCGGGGTTTTCTACTGTTGGATAAAGGGGTAAGCCTGAGTTCATCAAAACTTTTTTAACCTGGTGGGCTTTCAACTTTGGAAAAAAGGATCTTAGCACTGCGGCCACTCCAGCGGCATTGGGTGCAGCCATGGAAGTGCCGCTATAGTAATCATATTTATTTTCAGGAACGGTTGACCAGATCTCAGATCCAGGTGCAAAAACATCAACGTTGATGGAGCTGAAGTTGGAAAAAGAAGCGACTTGCCCTTCATCGTAGGAAGGCCCTAATGCACCTACTGTTAGAAAATTTGAAACAATTTCTTTTCCTCCAACCTCATCGGTCACATAAGTTTTTTTCTTTCCAGGATCTATGTTGGCGCCACTATTACCAGCAGCATTGACGATCAGAACATCTTTTTTCTCCGCGTATTTTAATGCATCCCAAACCCAATCCTTGTTCGGAGAGTAGCCCTTGCCAAAACTTGTATTGATCACTTTAGCGCCATTGTCCACGGCATATCTAATGGCCAAAGCAACATCTTTGTCGTATTCGTCTCCATCGGGAACAGCTCTCAACACCATTATCTTGGCACGATCAAAAACGCCTCTGTTACCAGAGTTATTACTCCGGTTGGCGGCAATGATTCCAGACACATGGGTGCCGTGGTTGGCGCCTTCCTTTTTGGGGCCAACCACATTAGCATTCCCATAGTCTCGATCGTCGATGTTGTAGGGGTCATCTCCAACAATGGCTCTTCCATTAAAATCGATATTGTAGTGGGCATCAATTCCACATTGAGCGCCATTCTTATAGATCTCAAGTTTTGACATTGTCAGTTCATTCTCTTTGAGAAACCGTTTGAAAATCAAAGCCTCCATAAAAGAAAAAGTTTTTGGAGAAAAACCTTCAGCATCCTCTAGTGAATACTCCTTTTTCCCCAGAGAGGCTTTAATGACACTGTCTGATTTACGGCTTCTTTGGATCAAGTCCTCAATACTGGCCAACTCTTCCTTTTTGCTATTGATACTTTTAAGTCTTTGTTTTTCGAATTTCTCAAACGCTTCAGAGCCGGGAGTTTCCTTTTTTTGAAGTCGGACAGATTCCATATTTTCCATTTCGGATGCGCCCAGAAAATTCCAGCCATGGATATCGTCTACATACCCATTTTGATCGTCATCGATGAGGTTATTTGGTGTTTCATCCTCGTTTACCCAGATGACCCCTTCCAGCTCTGGATGATCAATATCAACTCCCGAGTCAATCACCGCCACAATTACTGTTTCTCCTTTTTGATCCTTGATCAATTCTCTATGGGCACGATCTACGCTCATTCCCGCAATACTATCTGTTAGGAGGTCCATCAAGTGCCAGAATTTTTTTTCCTTTTCAACCAGCGGCTCTTTTTTGTTGTATTTGAGCAAGGGAGTGGTTGTAGGATTGCCCGAAAATTTAATGGTACCGCAGGAGACCATTAGAGGGAAAATCAGAATATAAAAGAGTTTTTTCATTAAAAAAAGTTGGCTATGGTATGTTTTGCTCCCAATCTTACTCCTTTTTCTGTCTGTTTTAGAGAGATCAATTCGTTGTATGGGTCGTGTTCTAAAAATAATAAGAAATTGTTTTCGCAAGCTAGTTTTAAAAATTGATTTTTTTCCTCCATAGTCAGCAAGGGTCGGGTATCATATCCCATTACATAAGGAATAGGCAAATGCCCTACAGTAGGAATAAGATCGGCAGCAAAAACCAGTGTATTGCCTTTGTGATTTAAGACGGGCAGCATTTGTTTTTCGGTATGACCGTTTACCAAAATGATATCAAAACCCAAAGGGGTGTTTTCCAGCAAAAAATCTTCTCCTTTAAGGAGTTGAAGCTGACCGCTTTCTTCTATCGGTAGAATGTTTTCAGAAAGAAAAGAAGCTTTTTCTCTAGGGTTGGGCTGGGTTGCCCATTGCCAATGATTCTCATGTGACCAAAAAACAGCATTTTTAAAAGCGGGCTCAAGTATGCCCTTATCGTTTCTTCTTATTGCGTCTCCACAATGGTCAAAATGGAGGTGTGTAAAAAAAACATCTGTAATGTCATCTCTCTGGAACCCCTTTTGACGAAGTGATTGGTCTAAATTTTCATCTCCCCAACGGTAATAATGGTTAAAAAACTTTTCACTTTGTTTGTT